>Ga0209777_10000176_pt1 | contig 111231 bp, 98 predicted proteins | sample FrelakmetHBP12HB_FD_187147 | JGI IMG/M metagenome (GOLD analysis project Ga0209777, IMG submission 187147) | Freshwater lake sediment microbial communities from the University of Notre Dame, USA, for methane emissions studies -HBP12 HB (SPAdes)... | ecosystem: Environmental > Aquatic >...
GATGGGAAAGACACCAGTCGCACAGTGACCGCTTCCGCGGCAAGCCGCAAGCCAGCTTCAACAATTAGATTCACCTCTGAGCCTGATGCCATCAAAATTAATTCAAGATCTCCATCGCCCAGGTCAGCCAGCACATAAGCGCCACGTTCCAAACCGTCAGCAGGTGCGAACAGGTTCCGGTCGAGGGTGGGGATGTTTTGCCGAGTCAAAGCCAGCAACGTTGGGCCTCTGCGCCGGCTCACTGCCACTCTCCATGCCACGGCTGTTTCGTTTGCGTCCGCCGGACGTATAACCGTCAATCCCGGAATTGCGCGCAAGGTCGCCAGGTGTTCCACCGGCTGATGGGTCGGTCCATCTTCGCCTACCCCAATGCTGTCATGTGTAAAAACCCAGATGCTCGGATAGTGTGATAATGCTGAAAGCCGGATAGGTTCGCGCATGTAATCAGCAAATGCCAGGAATGTAGCGCCAAATGGAACCACCCCGCCATGCACAGCCATCCCATTAACAATCGCGCCCATAGCATGTTCACGAACGCCAAAATGGAAGTTCCGTCCAACGGGGGTCTCTGATTCGAAAGCTGGAAACCCGTCAATCCAGGTCTTCGTTGAGGGAGCCAAATCTGCCGAACCACCGATAAGTTCAGGAATAATCTTAGCCAACACATTGATTACTTTTCCGGAAGCGACGCGAGTAGCCATCCCTGTTTCATCCGCTGGGAAAACCGGTATGGCTAATTTCCAGTTTGCTGGAAGCTCACCTTGTAAGCGGCGTTCTAATTCAGCGGCTCTCTCCGGAAGTTTAGTATGGTAGGCGTCCATTTCGGACATCCAAATACCTTCCCAATCCCGACCATTATTTACGGCTTTACGGAAGAACACCTGTACATCCTCGGGAATATAGAAACGCGGTTCCACGGGCCAGCCTAACTTTTCTTTGGCACCATTCAATTCCACATCGCCAGGTGGCTCGCCATGAGACTTGCTGGTTCCCTGCCGGGTCGGCAGACCAAATCCAATCGTCGTTCGGCAGATGATGAGAGATGGGCGCGAGTCGGTTTTTGCTTCCCGAATGGCTGTGTCAATTTCTTCAACATCGTTTCCGTCGGCTACGCGAAGTACTTGCCATCCATAAGCGGTGAACCGGGCAGCGCGGTCCTCGGTGAAAGCGATATCCGTGGAGCCATCAATTGAGATTCGGTTATCATCGTATAGGTAGATCAGTTTTCCCAACTTTAGATGGCCGGCTAATGATGCTGCTTCGGAAGTAATCCCTTCCATCAAATCACCGTCGGTGACGATGGCGTAAACAAAGTGGTTTATGACCTGATTGATCGGTGTGTTGAATTCAGCAGCAAGATGCGCCTCAGCAATTGCCATCCCAACACCATTGGTAAAACCCTGCCCCAGCGGGCCGGTGGTTACCTCTACCCCGGGAGTGAGTCCATATTCAGGATGACCAGGAGTTTTACTCCCCCACTGACGGAAGTTCTTTAATTCATCCAGTGGCAGCTCGTAACCGGTTAGATGTAAGAGAGAATACAATAGAGCGCATCCATGCCCTCCAGAGAGAATGAACCTGTCCCGATCTGGCCAGGATGGATCCATGGGATTATGACGCAAGTGTCGGGTCCAAATTGTGTACGCAATCGCAGCACACCCCATTGGTAATCCTGGATGTCCGGAATTTGCTTGCTGGACCATATCTGCCGAGAGAAAGCGAAGAGTGTTCACTGCCCAAATTTTCAGATCATCATTCGTCATCATCGCGTGGCTCCTTATTTTCATCTAATGAATTGTAAGCGTTCCGGTCAATTCCAGCCAGTTTTTAAAGAGAGAAATTCCAAGGGTGTTGTTATGCACCGCCTTCCTCCACATGCTTAAATATATCATTCGAGGAGCAAGAAATATATTGGTTCTGCAACTAGCTCAATATTGAGGACAAATTCGATAACCAGATGTTAAACGGGAATGTTTTGATGCCATCAGATTATGAATTGCTCGGGGTCGGAAACCCATACAAAGGACCGGAAGTGCTCAAACCCTTGCACCTTGATTAGATTTCAATTAAATCGCTTGGTTGAGAATAATGTATAATCTCTGATAAAGGAAGTAATTCTCTTATGAAAAATCCCGGGGATGGCAGTATTACTCAAGTAACTCCCCATTCAATCAAGCCTTCATCTTGCGTTTCTGGATGTACTTCAAGAGAATTGCTTTCTCTTGAAGATTGTGTTAAAAAGAGGCTCGCCCTTCCCAATCATTAATATATTCAGGGAAGATTTCCCAGCAAGCCCTCATTTATTGCCCGGCCTCGTAAAGTCAAAGATTCTCATGAATCTTTGACTTTAATCATTTCCTCATCCGTGATTAAATATATCATCATTAAAACCAAAATGGTACAATACAATTGATGTCAAAACCTGATCTTATTGTCATTGGTGGTGGATTGGCCGGGTCGGAGGCCGTCTGGCAAGCCGCGCAACGGGGGCTGCATGTCCGGTTGTATGAAATGCGCCCGGAAGTCTCCACTGGTGCACACCTGACGTCAAACCTAGCTGAGTTAGTCTGCTCAAATTCCCTCGGATCCAACTTACCAGATCGCGCCTCAGGCATCCTGAAGAAAGAGTTACGCCAGCTCGGTTCATTACTGATGATATGCGCTGATAATGCTGTTATCCCTGCTGGCGCAGCCTTGGCGGTCGATCGGGAAATTTTTTCTCGCTTAGTGACAGAACGCCTCTCCACACATCCACTCGTTGAAATTGTACATAATGAAGTGGCATTCATACCATCAAGCCTTACTATTATCGCCTCCGGTCCATTGACTTCCGAACGACTCTCGAAGAATATTGCCCTGCTTACCGGAGAAGAAAATCTGCATTTCTACGATGCTATTGCTCCAATTATTTTAGCTGATTCCATCAACATGGGGATTGCTTTTCGCGCCACGCGCTACGGGTCCAGAGAAGCGGGTATCGGCGATTATATCAATTGTCCCTTTACCAAAAGTGAATTTGACGACTTTGTTGAAGCTTTGATATCAGCAGAACGTATCAAGCTTTTTTCCTTTGAGGCTGAGATAGAATCGGATGATAAAAGCAAGACTCCAAAATTCTTTGAAGGCTGTTTACCCGTGGAAATCATCGCCCAACGCAGTCCGCAGGCCCTGACCTTCGGGCCTATGCGACCAGCTGGATTGACCAACCCACGCACCGGAAGATGGCCATTCGCGCTCGTTCAGTTGCGCCAGGATAATCTGGCGGGGAGTCTATACAATTTGGTCGGTTTCCAAACCAACCTTACCTTCCCTGAACAGAAACGGGTCTTTCGTATGATCCCCGGACTAGAAGATGCGGAATTTGTCCGTTGTGGCCAAATGCACCGGAACACCTTCATCGCCGCACCGAAAACCTTGTTTCCCACCCTACAATTTTGCACCAGGAGCAATTTAATATTTGCAGGTCAAATTACGGATGCGGAAGGCTATATGGCTAATATCGCCACCGGTCTGCTTGCAGGAATGAACGCAGCACGCCTCTTCCATAAGCAGCAGCCATTGATCCTCCCAGGTACAACCATGCTAGGTGCATTGTGCCATTACATCACCCATGCGGACTTGATAAATTTCCAGCCAATGAAAGCAATTTTCGGCATCCTACCTCCTTTAGATATTAACCGCAGGATGGATAAAAACGAACGTTCACGTCTGTATGCAGAGCGCGCCCAGGCTAGTCTGGAAGGTTTTTTGGCTGAAACAGGAGCAGGATAATTGCTATGCGTAATATACGCATTATTATCTTTACTTGCGTTGGTATCCTGTTGATCGCACTCTCAAGTTGGCTGGCATTCCATTTTTACAAGCCGATCTCCTGTTTTGACGGTCAACGTGCGTATCAGGATGTACTCAACCAGGTATCTTTCGGGCCGCGCACACCGGGGAGTATCGCCCACGCACAGGCCATTGAATATATCCAACTGGAATTGGAAAAAGCTAACTGGAAAGTTAAAATTCAGGAAACTGAATGGCTGGGATTTTCTGTTCAGAATATCATCGCATACCGATCGGAAGCCGCGCCACACATCATCGTCGGGGCACACTATGATAGTCGTCTCTTGGCAGACCAGGATTTAGGCTTCTTACGTAATGAACCCGTCCCCGGAGCCAACGACGGGGCATCCGGAGTCGCTGTCCTGTTGGAATTAGCCCGAACACTTCCATCCAGTAGTGTATCGGTCTGGCTGGTTTTTTTTGATGCTGAAGATAATGGCGGACTAGATAACCGCCAATGGATTATGGGTTCTGGGGCGTTTGTTACCTCTCTTAAGGAAAAACCAGAGGCAGCCATTATCGTTGATATGGTCGGCGACGCAGATTTGAATCTTTATATTGAACGTAATTCTGACCCAAAACTTACTTCAGAAATCTGGGCACAAGCTGCTACGTTGGGATATGGTAAATATTTCATTGATAAACTGAAGTACGATATGATCGATGATCACACACCTTTTCTGGAGGCTGGCATCCCAGCAGTAGATATTATTGATTTTGATTATCCCTATTGGCATACTACCACCGACAATGTGGACAAGGTATCTCCTCATAGCTTGCAAGTCGTTGGCGATACTTTGTGGGCATGGATTGGCATGCAGAAATAGATTGTCAAAAACAACAACCTGCCTTACACTTAATTGTAAATGGATGTTCCTGAAACCCTATTGGGATTTCCCATTGCGCGCGGCATCATAGAACCGCACGGGGAAACTAGCTGGGTCGGATCAGATGGCACCGATGGGAAAAGCTGTCCTGGCCATACATTCCACGTTCTCCTGACTATCCGCATTGAACCGCTTGACCTCAAATATGCAAATTTATTTAGTGTGGAAACCAAATTCAATTAATACTACATAAACAAAACGATCCAACAAAGGAAGATCCAAGGCGAGGCATTCAAGATCGCCCGCGTTGTTTGCCATCTCACGGAATTAAACGCAACAAGCCTTTTTATTCAAATGGAGCCAGCTAAATGCCAAAGAAAAACGCCATACCGACAACCCCTCCGCGTGAACGCACCTTTCTGGTTGGCGTGGAATTGCATGGAAGTAGTCATCTAATGACCCTTGAAGATTCTCTCAAAGAGCTTTCTTTGTTATGCGATACTGCCGGCCTGGATGTAGTCGGCGAATTGACCCAGAAAATGGACCGTCCCAACCCAGAGACGTTTATCGGGTCCGGGAAAGTTGAAGAACTCAAAGCTCTGGCTGAGGATGCTCTGGCTCGGGTAATCGTCTTCGATAATGAACTCTCCCCACGCCATCAACGCGAGCTAGAAGAACATATCGGCCAAAACATGCGTATCCTTGACCGGACCGCACTCATTCTGGATATTTTTGCCCAGCATGCACACACCAGCGAGGGACAATTGCAGGTCAAACTGGCACAATACGAATATTATCTACCACGCTTGACTGGTCAGTGGACCCACCTAGCCCGGCAGGCAGGCGGTGGCGCCGGACGTTCAGGATCAGTAGGCGGCGTGGGTCTGCGGGGTCCTGGTGAAACGCAGTTGGAAGTGGATCGACGCTCTGTTCGGCATGAGATGGCTCATCTTAAGGATGAAATCGAAAAAGTCCGGGCCCGTCGTATGCGCCACCGTGTCCAACGAAAACGTAGCCGCATCCCGACCGTGGCCCTTGTAGGTTACACGAATGCTGGGAAATCCACCCTACTCAACAAATTGGCTAAATCAGATATATATGTAGCAGATCAATTGTTTGCCACTCTCGATCCGACGACCCGCCGGGTCGAATTATCTGGTGGATATCAGGCGCTATTTACCGATACAGTGGGCTTTATCCAAAAACTCCCCACATCATTGGTCGCTGCCTTTCGCGCCACGCTAGAGGAAATTGCTGATGCAGACTTGCTCTTACACGTGGTCGATATCTCGCACCCCAACGCCATGAATCAGGCTGAAGCTGTCCATGAGACATTGGAGGAAATCGAAGCTGACCACGTTCCGGTAATTACGGTCCTGAATAAAATTGACCGCTTATCAGACTCAGCAGCTGCCCGCAACGCAGTCGAACATTTCCCCCAGGCCGTCGCCATATCCGCCCGTACCGGTGAAGGAATCGGGGACTTGCTCGATTTGCTCCGCAGCACCTTATATGAAACCTTCATTCCAATCTTAGTCCGTTTGCCATATCAAAAAGGACAACTTATCTCGCTTTTCCACGAATTCGGCCAGGTTGAACGGTTGGAACACGGAAGGAAAGGTGTACTGATGCAGGGACGCATACCAGGACGGTTTCTCGCCCAGTTCAAACCCTGGCAAATAAAGCCGGGCGAGAAAGAAAAGGAAGGAAAAGATGTTCCATCAGTGTAATAAAATAATTTATCAACTTTCCGAGTTCCTCACCTAGCGCAAAGGGTTGCTCCTGCTCAGCTGGATATTCGTGATTGCGGTCAATTTAGTTCTTCTATTTATTCCAATTGGCTGTAAAAACAGAGCAACACACTCCTGCGAGTTGGGTTGTTAATTTCAATCCTCAGTTTGATGTTGGCGTGGACTCTTTTATCTGCATTTCTAGGTTTCAAAACACAACGGCAATTTATTCGTAAAATAGAACCCCCACCTCTTCATATGAGATGGGGGCTAATTAATTTAGATTTTCGGTCCGGCTACAATCACTTCCTTCGTTGTGTCTGTTTCAAACTTTTTCATATTATCAATAAAGCGGGACGCCAGTTGCTTGTACTTTTTCCAGTATTCAGTCTCACTCTGCCATGAATGGGATGGGTACATCACATCTTCAGGCACATCCGGGCAGGTTTTTGGGACTTCGAAGCCAAACACCGGATCGGTATAGAATTCAACCTTTTCCAGCGCGCCGTTCAACACAGCCGCGAGCAAATTGCGAGTGTGACGGATGCTTATTCGTTTGCCTACGCCATATGGTCCACCTACCCAGCCGGTATTTACCAACCAACATTTGACCCCATAGCGTTCAATCTTGCGACGTAAAAGTTCGGCATAATAAGCCGGCTTGTGAACCATGAATGGACCGCCAAAACAAGCGCTAAAGGTAATTTCTGGCTCTTCACGCAGACCGACTTCTGTCCCAGCGATCTTGGAAGTATAACCAGAAATAAAATGGTACATTGCCTGTTCAACTGTCAGGCGTGCAATCGGAGGCATCACGCCAGAGGCATCACACGTCAGAAAAATAATATTCTTGGGATGTCCACCACGTTTTTCGGGAATAGCATTTTCAATGTATGTCAATGGATAAGCAGCGCGAGTATTCTCAGTGAGAGAAGAATCATCCAAGTCAATGAAACGGGTTACCGGGTCAAAAACTACATTTTCCAAAACCGTTCCAAAGCGGTGAGTACAGGCATGGATCTGCGGTTCAGCACTTGGTGATAGCTCTATAACCTTGGCATAACAGCCGTCTTCAAAATTGAACACACCGTTGTCAGACCAACCATGTTCATCATCGCCAATCAAACCTCGGTTAGGATCCGCAGAAAGGGTTGTTTTCCCAGTCCCAGAAAGACCGAAGAAAAGTGCCACATCACCATCTTTGCCCACATTAGCCGAGCAGTGCATGGTCATCACGCTGTCCCGCAAAGGCAACAAATAATTAAGGAGCGTAAAGACTGATTTCTTGATTTCCCCTCCATAGCCAGTGTTGCCGATGATGCACAATTTCTGGGCGAAGTTGAGCACAATGAAGGTCTCTGTTGGCGTCTGGTCAATCTGCGGAAAGGCTTTGAAGCCAGGAGCAGAAATGACAGTAAATTCCGGCGCAAAACGGCGATGTTCTTCCGCCGTTTCCGGTTTGATGAACATATTTCGAGCAAACAAGCTATGCCATGCGGCCTCAGTGATAATTCGAACCGGTAAACGATACTCGGGGTCTGCGCCACCGTAGCAATCCTGGACGAAGACGTCGCGTCCCTGCAAATAGCCCTGGAGCCGGGCGAAAAGTTCATCAAACTTCTCAGGGCTGAATGGGCGGTTATATTGACCCCACCAGATATTGTCCTCAGTTGTGGCCTCTCGGACCACGAATTTATCACTGGCAGCCCGGGCAGTGTGCTTGCCGGTGTTCACCACGATTGGACCTTGATGAGAGATACTGGCCTCGCCTCGGAAAATAACTTCTTCGTATAAGGCTTCGGTAGGAAGATTCCAATAAACTTTGCGCAGGTTGCTCAAGCCAAGATAATCTAAACCGTAGTCGGCGCGGTTGGCCGCGGCCTGTCCTTCTGTGGGAGTTTTAATATTCAGAATATTATTCATTATTCTCTCTCCATTACTCCCCTCCTGCTGATGAAGGGTCTGTGTGTCGGTTTTATAACCAATCCCGAATAAGTTTCCTGTCACCAATATAGATTTCGCTAGGGGCGTTCGGATCAAGGGCCCATTTCATACGCTCGATACCTTCCGTTAGCTCCTTGACCGTCCCAGCATAACTCAGGCGTAGATGGCCTTCAATACCAAATTCCTTACCCGGTATAGTAACAACCAGCGCCTTCTTGAGCAAGAACTGGCAGAGTTCGACTGAATTTTTGGCAATGCTGTTCCGGCAGTAAGCCTTAAAATCTGGCAGTGCATAGAAAGTACCCTGCGGTTTGGAACAATGCACATCGGTAAAAGAGTGCAATTCCTGCATTAACACATCGCGATTATTCTGAATGGACAAGCGCAATGATTCCACGATAGACTGCATCCCGATCAAAGCGCCTTCAGCAGCTGCTTGCATCACTGGCGAGACGCATGATGTTGTTTGTGACTGGACATTGGTCATGATTTCGACCAATTTCTTGGGAGCTATTGCCCAGCCAACGCGAAAACCGGTCATACCGTAAAGTTTCGCAACGCCATTCACCAGGATTATTTTCGAGTTTTCCACATCTTTCTGGGTGTATTTACACGCCGGAACTGCCACCTTGCCATCAAAAACCAGTTTGTGATAAATGTCGTCGCAAATCATATAAATCCCTTTGCGCTCGCACAGATCCACCATCTTATTGATCAAATCTTCAGAATAGATCATCCCTGACGGGTTGTTGGGGCTATTGACAATAATGGCCTTTGTGTCAGAACCGACCACTCGTTCGATCTCGTAAAAACTCGGAATAAAAGAACCATCTTCGGGGGTCACAATGACCGGGATTGCCCCAATCATCTTGATTATTTCTGGATAACTCACCCAGTATGGGGCAATTACTATAACTTCATCTTGTGGATTACATAATGTAAAGAGGATATTAAAAAGTGACTGTTTAGCGCCTTCCGAAACAATTATATTCTGAGGTGCAACCACCCGGTCATAGTTTTCCTCGCTATAACGAACAATTGCTTTCTTGAGAGAAGGTGTCCCATCTGTTGCCACATATTTAACATCCCCACTGCTCAACTTTGCCGCCGAACTTAAGATGGCTGAGATGGGGGTCTTGTTCTTTGGTTCGCCGATGCCTAAATGAATAACCGGTTCACCTTTTTCACGCAAGAGCCGGGCTTCCTCGTTCAACGCAAAGGTTGGCGAGGCCGGAATCGAACTTGCAATTTGACTCAGACTCATGAGGTTCTCCTATCGTTTTAATAATTCTGTAAACCATTTTTATAAAACGAATAAAAGATATGGTTACTTTCCTATGAAAGGATCACCATCCTATTATAATTTAGATGTCCTTCCTTCGGTGCAGTCAAGAGTTATGTCTTTTTTAAATTTTTGACCAATATTTACGAGTGAAAAAAAGAAAAAAATAGTAGCGCGCCTATCCTTCAAGCGCACTGCTATTCTTTTCGTATCTTTCGATATGGTTGAAATTGCCAATCAGCAATTAATAGTTTAAATGGATCTCGATTCTTCCTTTTAACCACAAATGAGCCGTGGAAATCACGGCTCATTTGTGGTTTTACTTCTTCTTATCTTCTTTCTTAACCTCAATGACTTCGCGGCCTTTATAAAAACCGCAGTTCGGGCAAACAATATGCGACAGGATCATCGTTCCGCAATTGGTACAAGCCACTAAGTTGGGGGCTTCCAGGGCATCATGAGCGCGGCGACGATCGCGGCGCCCCTTCGACAGTTTACGCTTTGGTTGTGGGGGCATTCGTTACTCCTTTATATGATTCCGGTTAAGCGGGCTGATTATATCGGCGAAGTTCACGAGCGTCAAGCCCGTTTATTTGATCATTTTCCCTTTCGTAAATAGGCTTCCATGAACTCTTCCAAGTTGCCATCTAATACAGCTTGTGCATTTCCAGTCTCGTGCTCGGTTCGATGATCTTTTACCATCTGATATGGATGGATCACGTAAGACCGTATTTGGCTGCCCCATTCCGCTTTTGTGTATTCACCGCGTAATATAGCAATCTCCTCGTCTTTTTCAGCTTTCTGAATCTCCAGCAAGCGGGAACGTAGAATTCGCATGGCAAATTCCCGGTTCTGTGATTGTGACCGTTCATTCTGGCAGGTAACGACAATCCCACTCGGAAGGTGTGTGATCCGGATAGCAGTGGCATTCTTTTGAACGTTTTGTCCGCCAGCACCGGATGACCGGAAAACATCTATCTTCAAATCTGTAGGGTCAATTGGGACCTCAGGGCTGTCGAATGCGACCTGAGGTAGAACCTCCACAAGGGTAAATGATGTATGCCGTCGGTGGGCAGCGTCAAAAGGCGAAAGACGTACCAACCGATGTACGCCTTTTTCTGAACGCAAATAACCATATGCATATTTCCCGCTGATACTGATTGTGGCAGATTTAATTCCCGCTTCTTCACCATTACTGGAATCAAGAATCTCGGCTTGGTAGCCATTCTTTTCTGCCCAACGCAGGTACATTCGCATGAGCATGGCAGCCCAATCCTGAGAATCCGTGCCCCCTGCCCCAGCGTGGATGGCAAGTAAGGCATCATCGGCATCATAAGGACCAGAGAGCATGGTTGTAAAGGAGCGTTTCTCCAGTTCAGTTTCCAGGGAGGAAATTTCAATTTCCAGGTCTGCACGTAAGGATTCGTCCTCCAAACCAGCCAATTCGGTCGCATCATTCAAATGGTGCTCCAAATTATGCCAGTCGTCCACCTGATCGCGAAGACCCGCGGCAATCTTGCTCACATGTTGGGCTTGAGCGGGATCATCCCAAAAAGTCGGGGCGTTGATTTCCTTTTCGAGCTTGTCTAGTTGCAATTCTTTAGCTGGTAAGTCAAAGACGCACCATTAATTGGCGAAGTACATCCCCCGCGGTCTTTAATCGATTGATTAGATCCTGCATGGCAATTTCCTTTCAACTCTTTTATTTTAGGTTATACACCAAGGATTCCCTTAACGAATGCGTCCGGGTCAAAAAGGGTCAAATCTTCAGCCTTCTCACCCAAACCAGCGTAAATGATGGGTAAGCCGAGTTCACGCTGAATTGCAAACGCCATCCCGCCACGCGCAGACGAATCCAGTTTTGCCAAAATAACGCCAGACACGCTTACAGCTTCCTTGAATGCTCGCGCCTGTACCAGTGCATTCTGCCCAGTGGTTGCATCAAGAACCAACCATACCGCATGGGGAGCGCCTGTTAGTGCCTTCCCGGCCACACGATATACTTTCTTGAGCTCTTCCATAAGATTATAACGGGTGTGCAAGCGACCAGCCGTATCAATGAGCACGACGTCATACCCCTTGGATACTGCTGACTGGATACCGTCATAGACCACTGCTCCTGGATCGGAGCCCATCTGCCCGGCGACAATGGGTAATCCCAAGCGTTCAGCCCACACCTCTATCTGGTCAACGGCAGCTGCGCGAAAGGTGTCTGCTGCTACAAGCAAGACGCTTTTTCCACTGTCAACAAATAGTCGACCTAGTTTGGCTGCTGTGGTTGTCTTGCCAGAACCATTCACGCCGACTAAAAGAATGATTGTCGGTCTCGATGTGTAATCCATTTCAGGAGGCACATCAAGCCGGAGGCGAAGTTCTGCTTTCAGCAGTGATTGGAGTTCAGCCGTGTGGATCAATCCTTGATTTTGGACTGCGGCTTGAAGCGATTCGAGTACCGACGCGGTCGTCTCCAACCCCAAGTCTGCCTGAATGAGCAGACTCTCCACCTCTTCCCAAGTCTGATTATTGATTTCTGTCGCGCCAAACAAACTAACCAACCGCCCAAAGACAGCTTTGCTGCTACGTGAAAGTCCTATTTTCCAACGCGAAAGAAGATCTGGCATATTGGGTAAATTATACTGCATGTACCAAGGACAAGTATCACCGTGAGTAAACCTTACATATGTAACTTTTTCCGTCGCTTTGCATCTTAATAAACAGATTGATAAATAATTCATGATATACTCGCTCCAATATGGAGTTTGAGTAATTATGAACGAAGGCTTGACAGAAATCACCGCAACCTGGAAAGGCGAAATGACCTTCGTCGGCCAGAACACAGTCGGCGGGACCGTACAAATGGGTCCCCTTGATGGAAAACCAGGAGTCGGCCCGATGCAATTATTGCTGGTTGCCATCGCTGGTTGTACAGGCATAGATATTGTCTCCATTCTACAAAAGAAACGAGCCGACCTGACGGATATGCAGGTAAAAGTTGCTGGCAAACGCGCGGATAACTATCCGATGATATGGACATATATTCATATTACTTACCTGCTCATGGGTAATAGCATCAAGGCCAAAGATGTAGAGCAAGCCATTGAACTTTCGGAGAACAAATATTGTTCGGTTGGAATAATGCTTGGTAAATCAGCCAAGATTTCATCCGAATACGAAATTCTTAAACCCGGTGAAACCGCTTAATAATAAAGAGGAAAAATGAGTGAACCAATTCATGTAACCGATGCGGCCTTTGAAAAAGCTGTCCTGCAAAACCCCCTACCAGTCATTGTTGATTTCTGGGCACCCTGGTGTGGCCCATGTAAGACGGTCAGCCCGATGTTGGATAAAATTTCCAAGGAGATAGGTGATAAGCTGGTAGTGGCCAAGGTCAATACAGACGAGAATCCACAATGGGCAACCCAATATGGCGTACAAGGCATCCCGACCATGCTGTTTATCTTTGGTGGCAAGATCATCCACCGTCAGGTGGGCGCACTGCCTGAGCGCATGCTACGTGAAGCTGTTGTGCAGTTTATGGAAGTGACAACACAACCGAAAGCATGAAATATCGGGCTCGTCTAAAATAAAAGAGGCGCTTTCTAGAAGCGTCTCTTTTTGCTGAGGAAACATTCCATCGATTTTTAATTAGCTTCATTTCTCTGTCGCCCGTTCGATTTTTGCACCCAGGGAAATCAATTTCTCGTCCACGCGCTCATATCCACGATCAATCTGACCAACGTTGCGGATGGTGGATTTGCCATTGGCGGCCAGGGCAGCCAAGAGCATCGCCATTCCGGCGCGGATATCGGGACTTTCGAGTTTCTCACCGTAAAGTCTGGTTGGGCCGTTGACGATACAGCGGTGAGGGTCGCACAGGATGATCTGGGCACCCATACCCTTGAGTTTATCCGTGAAATACATCCGCCCTTCGAACATCCAGTTATGGAACAGGACGCTCCCCCGCGATTGCGTGGCAACCACAATTGCTATGCTCATTAAATCGGTTGGAAAGGCAGGCCAAATGTTGGTTTTGATCTCCGGTATTGCCCCACCCAGATCGGTTTCAACTTTGAGACGTTGTTTTGAGGCAACGATGATATCGTCGCCATCCACACTCCAATCCACGCCCAAGCGATGGAAGACCATGCGAATCATATCGAGGTATTGCGGGGCAGCCTTGCGTATCCGTACTTCACCATGCGTCACCACCGCCGCACCCACGAAACTAATTACCTCGAGATAATCCGGCCCAATGGAAAACTCGCCGCCATGCAGTTCCTCCACCCCATCGATCATCAGGGTGTTTGAGCCGATCCCTGCAATATGCCCACCGAGGGTATTAAGCATCTGACATAGTTCCTGCACGTGCGGCTCGGAAGCCGCGTTGCGGATAACAGTAGTCCCTTTGGCAGTGACAGCGGCCATGATGACATTTTCCGTGCCAGTGACAGAAGCCTCGTCCAGCAGGATATTGGCCCCTTTTAATCGCTTTGCCTTGAAATCAAATGCCCGGCGGTAATGGATTTGCGCACCGAGGGATTTAAGGGCCAGGAGATGCGTATCCACGCGCCGGCGGCCGATCACATCACCGCCAGGGGGCGGGAGATGTACTTCACAACAGCGGGCCAGCATCGGACCGGCAAGCAGGATTGAGGCGCGGATGCGTGCACACAAATCCGGGTCAAGATCTGCCGGACGGACTGTCTCGGCAGTGATGCGCCAGGAATTATTCCCCATGTCTTCCATCTTTACCCCGAGACTGGCAACCAGTTGACGCATATCGCGTACGTCCCGTATATCCGGTAAATTATGGAGAATAACCGGCTCCCCCGTTAACAGTGTGGCGGCCAGAATTGGAAGAGCTGCGTTCTTATTTCCTGACGGAGTTACCTCTCCCTTTAAGGGAATTCCGCCTTCGATGATAAACTTCTCCACGGGAACCTCCTGCGCATCCTTGCGCACCAGGATTGTAAGGTAAATTTACAGTTCCGCCAAGTACCTGCATAATACGATTAATGTGCGGTGCATTTTATTCGATGAATCTGTAAAACAACTCTACTTGATTCCGACTATAATCAGGATATGGACTTCACACTCATTATCCCATTACTTCTTGGCTGGCTCTCGGGTTGGTTGGTCAATTACCTGGCAGATGTGCTGCCCACCACCCGTAAATTTTCCCGTCCAGTATGTCGGGAATGTCAGAAAACTTTACCATGGGCTGATTATCTTTTCTTCCATAATTGCACAAGCTGCGGTAAACGACGCGAGCCGCGAACACTAATCGTCCAGATTGCAATGACAGTAGCGCCAGTATTGATCTGGATTTTTCCGAACCATGCGTTACCCTTCCTACTGGCATTCATCCTGCTAATTTACATGGCGGTTGTCCTGGTGATCGACCTGGAATATCGGGTTATTTTGACCCCGGTCAGTATTACAGGCGTGATTCTGGGGCTGGGAATCGGCATTTTCCTGCGCGGCAAACTATCTTTGGCGCATGGTATTACTTCCACGCTTCTGGGGGGCGCGGCCGGGTTCGGAGTCATGCTGGTCTTCTATCTTGCCGGGGAATTGTTTGTTAAACAGATGTCAAAAAAACGCGGGATGTCTTCCGATGAAGTAGCCCTCGGCTTTGGGGACGTAAACCTTGCGGGCGTCCTGGGACTTCTGCTCGGATGGCAGGCGATTTTTGCTTGCCTGTTCTTCGCGATCCTGGCAGGGGGACTGGTCAGTTTGTTTATAATTCTGGGGATGTTGATCGCAAAAAAATACAAGGCGTTCACAGCCATACCTTATGCACCGTTCTTGATCCTAAGCGCGCTCTACTTTCTTTTTCTATAAACTTTAGTGGTTGATCTTCTCTCAGTTGAATAGAATAGAGCCATGCGGCTCTATTTTTTTTCTGAGTCTTCATCGTTTTGTGGTGGTTTTAGCGGTGCAGTGCCCAGACGGTATCCAAACCCCCGTGCGGTCCGTATACAGACTGGATTGGTTGGATCTGGCTCAAGTTTTTTTCGCAGCATCAAGATATAACGGCGAACAAGCGCCGGATCGCTGCGGTAAGCGCCCCAGACTTCGCGCATCAAGTCTTCATCTGATACCACTTTCCCCTTGCGCCGAACTAAAACTGCGAGCAAACGGAATTCTGTTGGGGTGAGTTCAAGGGGCCGGCCATTTAGCGATGCCTTAAATTTATCCATATCCAGCAAGATATCTCCATGGGCGATATACCCCGTCTCCTTCTGTTCACCATGCATCCGTCCGATCACCGCCTGTATACGCGCCACCAGTTCGGCGAAACTGAATGGTTTGGTTATATAGTCATCCACTCCAAGACGAAAGCCGCGCAATTTGTCTGCTTCGGTGGTCTTGGCAGTCAACATGATGATTGGTAAATCGGTCATTTCGCGCAGGCGGGCACACACTTCCCAACCGTCCATGCCTGGCAACATGACGTCCAGCAGCACCAAATCTGGTTTCTCGCCATATGCAAGTCGCAAACCTATCGCGCCATTCGACGCTTCTATTACATCAAAAGTGGACTCGCGCAGATATTGACTCAACAGATGCAGGAGTGTCAGATCGTCGTCTATCAGCAGAATCTTCGTTTTCATTGGGTCACCTTAAGATAGAAGTAAAAGCGCGCACCTACTTCTGGAGGTTCTTCAAAAGCCAGATCGCTGCCCATGGCATTCAACATCCGGCGCGAGAAGTATAACCCCAAGCCATACCCATAAACCGACTGCGAATCTTTGGCATCCAACCGTTGGAAACGCTGGAAAAGGAGAGGTTGCTTTTCTTTGGGAATCCCCGGCCCGCTATCGGTTACCTGGACTCTCAGCCGGCGTCCTTGCTTAACTGCGGTCACAGTCACTGCCCCGCGTGGAGCATATTTCAAGGCATTATCCACCAGGTGGTTTAATATGCTCTCCAGGAAAGCAGGGTCAGCAAGCACGAGCGGAAGATCCTCTGGCAGGCTGATTTGGATCCGTTCTGCTCCGGGCACAGGGCTAAACTTCCAAACGACGTCTTCGACGATAGCAGAAAGAGAAACCGGGACTGGATGAACTTCCAAACGACCTGCTTCCATTACAGAAAGATTCAGAATATTTTCGACAAAACGTGTCAGCCGTTGAACTTCATTCTTCATAAGCGCAAGCGGTTGCCTGTCCGATGTAGAACGGCCTTTGCGGTTAAGCAAGAGCTCCAGTCCGCCATTCAAACTTGTGAGGGGTGTCCTCAGTTCATGCGATACCATCGAAACAAAATCACTTTTCAATTGATCGAGTTCTTGTAACATTTTATTCTGAGCTTCCAGCTGTAGGTAAGCTTCTTGTAATGTGCCGGTGCGTTGAGCTACCTTCACCTCCAGTTGTCCATTGAGTTCCGATAACTGGCGATAAACCACCTGTAACTCATTATAGGCTTTTTGGATGGCTTCCTGTTGGTGTTTCTGTTCGCTCAAGTCGTGTGCCGCCCCGGCAATCAACACCTTCCGCCCATCGGAATAGATCGGACTCAGCGAGACAAGAAACGGGGTCTGTTGCGGGCGGAGTGAAATTTCGAGTTGACATTCCTGCCTTGAGGCCTGGTCCAACAAATCGGCTGTCAGCGCCTCGTCGTCGAAGATGGTGGTCAGCGACATACCCACAACCTGGTTTTCATCCTCTGCAGCCAACGTGCGTACCATCGCAGGGTTAGCCAGTAAGATTTTACCGCGTGGATCGCAAATGAAGGTTGGCTCAGCCAGGTTGCTGAATAATTGCCAGTATTTATACAGTTCAGCTTCTCCAGCACGTATACCCACCCGTACAATCAATACCAGCGAAAGCAGTAAGACCATCCATAGTCCTAAAACCGATATTTCCCCGCTCATTTGCCATTTCACCATTACAAACCAAAACAGGGCTAGTACGAGAGTAACCGGCAGAATATTCTGGATACGGACACCCAAGTCCAATCCAAGCCCGCGTACCTGAGGCTTCTCGTGTGATGAATCGGCTTCGATAACACTCCCAAGACAGAAAATTAAACCACCCGCCACCCAGCCGAGGCTTTCCAGACCTCCAGCCTGATAACTGTTTACCTGGGCGAGGATACTGTAAATATAATCTGAAATAAAAAATGCCAGCAGACCGAGGCCCCATAAAAATGTTGTGCGGCGAGCTTTGCGGTTAGCCAAGAGCATATTGAGCAAAATCATTAACAAGATCAGATCTACAATCGGATAAGCCAGCGGGACCAGCCCCTCTGGATTAATAGAAACATTTGGTTGAGACAGGGTCAGCCAGCCCAAGGATGCCACAACGCCAGAAGTAATCGTCGCATCGAGCAGGAAACGGAAACGCGATGGCGCGTACCTGTTCTCAAATGGATAGAGCATCAGTGCATAAAAGAAGAATGGGTAAGCAAGAAAATTAAAAACATCCGCCACGGATATATTTGGGAGTGAAATTCCACCCAACCCTTCATAAAAGGTCCGGATCCCAGACCCGATCGCCCAGCACAACAGTGCCCACCCTACAAACTGCCAGGTCCTCTGGGCTTGAGGCCTGATCTGCGGGAGTAACTTAAATGTCAATATAACGGATGTAACCAAAGGCGCCAGGACTGCCAGGTTTCCGATAAATAGGCGACTACCTGATTCAGGAGACCTGAATATCAGCCAAATTACATAGGCTGAGAGGAATAACGATATCTCAGCCAGTTCCGCCTTCCAACGAATTTTCCATGGAAAGAACCGGTTTATCAGTTTTTGCACTAAAGTCTCCAGAGGGAAAGGCTATCCAAATTATAACAACGTTCTATGTAAAAACAGAAAACAAAAGAGGCCTGCTTGCCATAACCTGGCACAGGCCTCCTTGTTATAACATTTATTAGAACTACCCACCATTATTATATGGATCAGTTGACTCCGGTAAATTGCTCGGGAGTCGCATATCTGGCATAGTGCAGGTAAATATCGGTTTTTTGGAGATACTGATAGGATGCAACAGTATACAGGTTGCCAGAAAGGCTCGGCGGTTCGACATCCCCAAAACAAGTCGGGCATCTCGTAATTGTAGCGGTGGGTGTCCGTGTGGGTGTGTTTGTCCGTGTGGCTGTGGGTGCGGTCGGAGTGGGTGTTGACGTCGAAGTAGCGGTGGAAGTACGGGTTGCGGTATTCGTTGCCGTGGCTGTATTAGTCCGCGTGGCGGTATTGGTAGGGGTATTCGTCCGCGTGGCGGTATCGGTAGGGGTATTCGACGGGACAGTGTTCGTCGGCGTATTCGTCCGGGTATAAGTACTGGTTGGAACGGTATTCGTCGGCGTATTCGTCCGGGTGTAAGTACTGGTTGGAACGGTGTTCGTCGGCGTATAGGAACTTGTCGGGGTGCTGGTGTTGGTCGGTGTCCGCGAACTAGTCGGCGTATTGGTGCGTGTCGGGGTATTAGTACGCGTGGCTGTATTGGTAGGGGTATTCGACGGCACTGTGTTGGTTGCTGTATAGGTACGGGTCGGTGTCCGTGTAGGCGAATTCGTCGGTGTCGCCGTTCGGGTGTTCGAAGCGGTCGGTGTATTAGTGATCGTCGGCGTATTTGAACTTGTCGGCGTATTGGTGCGGGACGGGGTGATCGAAGGTGTATTTGTATTCGAAGCCGTCGGGGTATCTGTCCGGGTGGCGCTACTGGTCGGGGTATTTGTGCGCGTTGGTGTGAGTGTCGCTGTATTTGTGTTCGAAGCTGTCGGTGTGCGCGTCGGTGTATTCGTAACAGTGGCTGTCGGTGTGGCATCCGGGTTAATACTGATATCGCAACCATTGGCAAGATGTAGCGCTATCCCAAAGGAACTGGCATACGCATCGCCAGGCCATAAGCCATCGTTATCGAGAAAATCAAAATTGAAGGTCTTGACCGCGCCAGAATTCAGAGCCTCGGTTGATCCCGGGAGACCAACCAGTACCCAGGTACTCGGCGAGCTGGGTTGGTCAACTCCTGTGAGTTGAATTCCCCCGAACATAATTCGGTTAAGGTCTTGGGAAGGAACGGTCGCATCGTAGGCATCCCAATCAAAAACCAGGCTTTGGATATTCGTGTCCAGGGTGCTTGTATTCGAAACCGAAATGTTTGCCCGTGGCTTAGAAGCTCCATAGGTCGTGAGAGTAAAATGGGTTGTGGTAAAGTAGAACAAATTGCAGTCCGGGGTCGCTGTTGGCGACGGTGTGGCTGTATGGGTCGCCGTCGCGGTATTGGTGGCTGTGGTGGAAGGCGTGTACGTGTCTGAAGGGGTGTACGTATCACTTGGGGTATAAGTTTCAGAGGGGGTCGAAATAGCCGTTCTAAGGTTTGGCGGCCAATTGGGTTGTCGGGAGATGCGGAACTTCTCAATAACCCCGCGCTGTGCACTCACCAGGTGGATCATCGGCCAGACCTGGTTGAGGAAGGGAGTGATGTAGGGGTGGTTGAAATCGACCATCACGATAATGGTATCATTCCCACCACCGACATCCTCCGTCGGCTGGCATTCACTATATTGCGTTGACCCCATCCGTCCAGGCAGGGTCGTAAAATCTGAAATGCCGTCTCCATCGAGATCCCGACTGGAACAAACGGTAACCCGTAAATAACCGGTCTGGAATTGCGTGGTGGCGGTGGAATCCACCAGAAGTCCGGCGATGAAATATTCAGCCCGATCGTGGATCGACAGCAGCCGGGCGTGGTCCTGGTCAGCAACTGTAAGGCAACCAGCTGTGCAATGCGCTGGGTCGTATTCACCGGTCACGGCATAACGGACTGCCTGGCGGGACATGTTCTGGATCAAGAGCCAGGCCGAGAAGAGCAGCGAAAAGTCGATAATCGCGAACAACAGCATTAATAGGATGGGAAGGGCCAGAGCAAACTCGACCACACCCTGTGACCGGCTGGCATTTTCCCGGAACCGTTTCTGGGCAAAATGGGTTATTGGAATATTTGATCTCATTCTCATCATCCTTAGTGTGCCAGGCGGGTGGCAATATTTTCGGCGATCTGGCGGAAGATCTCATTTAATTGCGTGGCGTTCGGTGCGAAAGTATAAAAGCCATCACCCTTAGTGGCAGCATACTGAAGGAACTTCTCCCCCAGAGCGGTGTTATCCACTGTGCTCGTTTGTATTACTTTGTCGCCCAATCCGATCGTGAAAAGAAGCGCATGTTGCCCGGCGATGTAATCGGCTGAGTCATAGGCATAATCCTCGGCGTCATAGTCTGGATTAAAAGGATCCACAGGAAACCCTTGTATATGCCGGGTGGAGCTATCACCATCGTTGCATTTGGGGGGGATATCAAAATTGGACCAGGTGGTTGACGGGCAGAAATATTCAGCATTTCCACTGCCGTCAATCAGGTAACCAGCATTGGCAACGCCGTCTGTTAACAGGATGACCACCCACAAGGATTGCGGGGGTTCACCAATAAATTGCGCACCGGCAAGGCGCAAACCTGCACCAATGTTGGTGGTGGTGCAGGCGGCTGGGCTATAATTACCAACCGGATACTTTCCCGGAAATAATATATGGTTAGCCTCATCAGTCTGTGGGCAATCCAAACCATAATAAACATGGGAGGGATCGTACCAGCGCGAGGGGTCTCCATTTGGGTAGATGGCATTATCACCAAATGGGTCAGCTACGCTCACTTCGCCTTGGTAAACCCTTAAATTCTTAATTGTATTAATGATGGCAGCCTGGTCGTTGGAGAAGGTCATTAAAACGGCCGCGTCCTTGTCAAAACTTACCACGGAAACACTATCATAGGGAAAGTAAAGTTGATTGACAAAACTCACTGCGGCTCTCTTTACTTCATCGAAGGGGTGGCAATCGCCTACATAACCATCCCCCGAAGTGCCGCCATTGCATACACTGGGATCCCGCATTGGGTCGCCGACGTCCGCACCCCAGGTCATTGAATCGGAGCGGTCGAGCACCAGCACCACCTCGACTGATGCTGTTTCAGAGATCGCTTCAGCCACGATCGGGGCAGAGTTGATCCCGATCACAGGTAGAAAAGCCAGGTATGCGGTTCCACTTGCAACGACTTTCACCAATTTCCGCGGCGGAACTGTACAAAGGGCTGCATTATAGTGAATGTAATCTGGATCACTCGGCGCGGGTGCAGGGTCCATACAAACCTGTACGAGCGCATTCGGGTCATGGATCCCATTTAATGCCAGAAATTCTTGTGCAGACCGATCCAGGTTATCAGCTGTGTAGCCTTGGCGGAATTGCAGCGCGGCCGCCAGGGCAGCCGAGTCCACGGCCCGGCGTAAACGGGCGTTCTCAATGAACATCACCCCCACGTCCAGCGCAATGCCAATAATAGCGATAAGTCCAACGAGCGAAATGGCAACCACCATCAGTACCTGGCCGCGTTCCATTTTTGAGAGCTGTTTCTTCGTTTGATGAATTAAGTTTGGCATAGGTCTGAGGCCCTTAAGGTGTCGCCGTTGGCTCTGCCGAGGAGAGCGGGAACACCGCATAGGTATAAACCGGGATGGGATCCGGGATCACCTGTTCAAACACGGGTAATTTTAGCATCTGGGGGTAATTGTAGTAGATCTCGACCAGTAGAACTCCGCTCGACGGCGCCATGGAATCCATGCGCCCCAATACCTGGGCGGAAGTGAAATGGGAAGCGTGCGCTGTGCACGAATTCCAATTGGCTGTTTCCAGGTCATTATAGGTTTGAAGGTTGGGGTCTGTATAATTATCGCACAGGCTCCAGCCGTTCGGATCACCATCTGGCCAACGCCGGATGGAGGATCCAGACACGGTAAAAACAGAAACAACGATATCGTCGCCCCGGTTCCCGTCCAGCACAACCGGAGACATCACCCGCATCGTTTCGATCACGGTTTTTAAATAAAAGTCTTGTTTGATTACACCGGCGCTATCAAAGGCCTGCCCAACGTTCATATAACGGGCACCCTCGCGGGCACCGTCCACTAATTTCAGATAACTGTTCAGGAGAAAACCGAATTCCACCACCCCGGTCAGCATCAGCGCCAGGATAAGTGTGACCAGCATGAGTTCGACAAAACTCTGCCCGTGTTTTTTGGTTCGCATGCGTAAGAAAAATCGTTTGAGCATCGTGTTTTATCTCGAATATGGAATAAGACTATTATTATCATATCAGGGATGGGGGGCTTAGTCAACGAACAATGCGAATCTGTAAAGCAACATGGACGTCGTATTCACAAAATAAGGACAAATCGCCCTTTAAAAAGCGCGATATAATCCATTCCGCTCGTTTCTTATGGGTGTCAAACTTGGGCACCTGCTTTTGGGAAAGCCAGCGCATGATCCTTTACAAATCTGCATGAAACCGCGATCTGTCAAAGGATGACGAGGATGAGGGTTCTTTGCCGCAAGGCAAAGCCAATCCCGGCGGAAAAGGTCGGGAAAAAATCGAATGATCAGCGGATGCCCTCCGGGGATGCCAAAACCCCGCCTTCTTTCCCTCCAAATAAAATCCCACCTTCAATGCTCTCCGGGCAACCGGAAAGACAAAAAGCGGGACACGGCAAAAAAAGAAAACAGGGGCAAGTGGGTAGAGAAATACCTCTGCCCTCCTGGCTCTGCTTTCTTATCCTTAACCCGGAGGGTTATCCCATGTGTGGAATCGTTGGTTATATCGGGCCGCGCGACGCGACACCGATCGTCTTGAACGGTCTGAAAAGGCTGGAGTACCGCGGCTATGACTCGGCCGGGTTGGCGGTCATTCAGAATGGAAAGATCGAGATCCGGCGCGATGCAGGAAAACTGTCACACCTGACCGAGTTGGTGAATGACTCCCCCATCCACGGGACGCCAGGCATGGGCCACACGCGTTGGGCAACGCACGGTGCTCCGTCCGCGCGCAATGCCCATCCGCACCTTGGCGCGACCGGCCGGTTGGTCGTTGTCCACAATGGTATTGTTGAAAACTTCCTTGAACTTCGAGATGACCTGACCGCTGAAGGCGTGAAATTTAACTCAGACACTGATACAGAAGTGATCGTCCACCTCGTCGAACATCACCTGGCTACTGGCCTCAACCTGACCGAAGCCGCCCGGTGCACCTTCCGCGAGATCGCCGGAGCCCATGGCATTGTGCTGATGTCTTCCGACGAACCCGATAAAATTGTTTGCGCCCGCATCGGTAACGCAGGGGGTGTGGTGCTTGGTCTGGGCGATGGCGAAAACTTCATTGCCTCCGATATTCCCGCCATCCTCGAACATACCCGGCGTGTCATCTTCCTGGAATCGCGCCAAATGGCAGTGGTTACCAGGTCCGATGTAATAGTGGAAACACTGGACGGTGCGCGGGTATCGCCAAAGATCAACAGCATCGCCTGGGATGCCGCCGCTGCTGAAAAAGGCGAATACCGGCACTTCATGCAAAAGGAAATTCACGAGCAGGTCCGATCCCTGACCGAGACCTTGGCCGGGCGAGTGGACTTCACTGACGGGACAATAAATTTGCCGGAATTGCATCTGACCTCCGAACTGGCACGCAGCATTCACAAGATCACCATCACCGCCTGCGGGACCGCTGCCTACGCAGGGATGGTCGGAAAACTTCTCATCGAGAGCATTGCCAGGATACCTTGTCAGATGGAGATCGCATCCGAGTTTCGCTACAGCGACCCAATTGTGGATGAGCACAGTGTGGTGCTGGCCATCAGCCAATCGGGTGAGACTGCTGATACACTGGCTGCTATGGAAGAGGGCCGCCGTAAAGGTGCAATTGTATGGTCCATCGTAAATGCATTAGGCTCTCAAGCTATGCGAATGGCGGATGGATCCATCTCAATGCAAACCGGGCCTGAGATCGGTGTTGCTTCGACCAAGGCCTTTACCGCCCCACTGGTGGACCAATATATGCTGGCGATTTTGCTGGCTGATCTATGCGGCACATTAAATGAAAAAAACCGCCGAGCCTTGGTTTCCGACCTCCGTCTAATCCCCGATGTGGTGGGACGGGCACTCGCGCATGAAGCGGAAGTGGAGCAGGTTGCTTGGGCGCTCAAAGATATCCGCGACTGCCTTTATCTGGGACGCGGCGTCAATATGCCTATCGCTTATGAAGGGGCCTTGAAACTCAAGGAAATTTCCTACATCCATGCTGAGGGCTACCCGGCTGGTGAAATGAAACACGGGCCGATCGCCCTTATCGATGAAAATATGCCTTTGGTCTGTATCGCTCCGAAAGACCCCTGGCACGACAAGATGATCAGCCAGATCCAGCAAGCCAAGGCGCGCGGCGGGAAGGTTATTGCCGTGGTGACAGAGGGAGACGAGCTGGTTTCATCACTGGCTGATTTTGTACTATGGGTACCTGAATGTCCCTGGAGGCTTTCTCCAGTGGTCACCGTTATCCCGCTTCAACTGCTGGCTTATCACATCGCAGTTATCCGCGGCCTGGATGTGGACCAGCCAAGAAACCTTGCAAAAAGTGTAACTGTGGAGTAAACGAATTTTAAAATTTCATTGACGGATTCGTTTCATCGTGATATATTTCGGGACTAAGGATACCAGTAAGTTCGCTTTGGGAATGCAACCACATCGGCTCATGGGTTCAAATCCGTGGGCCTTTTGTTTTAGCTGTTCTGGCGAAAAACCGGGTCCGCCAAATTTCTCTTTTTGCCTAAGGAGGCAAACAATGTCAGATCGTATCATCGGCACAGTAAAATGGTTCAATGGAAGCAAGGGCTACGGCTTTCTCACCCGCGAAGGCGGCCCGGACGTCTTCGTCCATTTCTCCGCCATTCAAGGCGAAGGCTTCAAGAACCTCGAAGAAGGCCAAAAAGTCGAATTCACAGTGGAACAAGGCCCCAAGGGTCCTCAGGCCAGCAACGTGACTTTGATCACCGGCTAATAGCGCTGAATGCCAACAAAAAAACCTGGAACATGAGTTCCAGGTTTTTTTTATCGAGATTTCTAACATAGCGTTTCAAATCAGCAGCATATCAACAAAACCATTTCCCTTTCAGCCAGAAGTCGATATTTTTTATGTGACAGAATATCACGTCATAGTCGAGCGGGGGTCAAATCGCGAGGCAGATGTGATTAACTCTTTCAAGGCTTCCCATGGAGCTCCATCATACGAGTCGATTCGGACAAACCTTTTGTATTTTTTAGTCCCCGCTAATAAATGTTGCGGGTCAGCAATAAATACCCCGTGAATAATGGCAAGCTGGATATGATCTTTGTGGATACCGATCTGGCAAATCCCCGCACTGACAATTCCTCCCTTCCCCTCATGTAAATAACTCAACCCTCCCCAGCGTACGACCTCGAAAGCGTCTGGAGCAACACAAGCGATAATATTTCTCAATTCCAGTACAATTTCTTGCAATTGTCGTGGTGTGTGCTGAAGAAATGTTTCGACCTGGTGTAACGGGAGCATGGTTTGCCCTCCTCAAATATTATAGCACCTGGCCCGGCCAATCATGATATTCCCTCCTAAAATTCTGATCATCCTTAGTCCAACTTCAATAATAAGAAAGTGAGGTCTTTTTAGCAAACAATTATTTGCTAAAAAGACCTCACGATTCACCTTTTCGTGAATTTATATTATTTTTCTGGAAGGGAAATTGGTTTCACGTCCGGCTTAATATTCTTTTTTATTTCTTTAAGCCGTTCTTTCTCAGCCTTCTTCTTTTTCTTTTCCAGTTCTTTTTGACGTTTTTCGTATTTATAGTTTACGGTTGGCAAGGTTTCATCCTTTATGAATAATCTTCCTTTATTATTTTCTTTAGTCAAGCTTAAACATTATAGCACCTTGCAAGGATATAGACTAACTGCCATACTGATTATCATGAAGGTCGAAGTATTCCAGTGGCAAGAGAGCCGTCCGTCACAGCGCTGTAAAGGAATATCACTTCAAGAAATACAAGATCCCGGTCGATCCCGGTCCACAATGGCTGGAGATAACGCTTCCGGCTCTTGTAACGCGAATATCCTGCGGTGCGGCGATGCGCTGAACTTCATTCACCAAATGGTTAATATCGGTAGTGTTATCACTGGTTGTGGTAATGAAAACCCGCCCGCGATCCAAATCTTTCAGGTGACTCTCAAAATCATCCAATATCATCTGAAGTCCCTTCTGAAGGGTTCCACGTGCTTTTTCCTTCACCCCCAGAGTCCCTTCCGGGCGAATTTCAATAATGGGGTGAATTTTCAAAACACTGCCAGCAATGGCTTGTAATGCCGTGCAGCGTCCGCCTTTATAAAGGTAATCCATTGTTTCGATCACGAATGAAGTGCGGACTTTACTTACCGATGCCAGGAGTTGCGCCTCGATTTTCTCCGCCGAAAGACCCTGGTCACGTAATTCAGCTGCTCGTAGAGCCAGTAAACCAATACCAGTGGAAAGATTGAGAGAGTCAACCACCCGTACTTTACCAGCCTGAAGCATATCCAAAGCCAGGCATGCATTCTGGATTGTCGCTGAGAGTCTGGATGAAATACCGATGAATACGCTCTCTCCGGGAAGATCGAACACCTTGCTGAATTCCCCCACCGAAGGCGCAGCTGTCTTTGGTAGTTCAGCGTATTTTTGAACCAGAGCAAACAAATCCTTTTGATGAATATCCACTCCGTCCTTATATACCTTTCCCCCCATCGTGACTGATAGCGGAATAATTGTGACCTTGAACTCAGCAGCAATGTCTGCGCCCAGGTCCGATGTACTGTCTGTGATGATGTTTACCATTTGGCCTCCAATGAATATACCTTTAGCAACTATACTCTATAATATTAAGCGGGGTAAATGTCATCCATCCTAAACTATTGTGAAATAATAGTCCTGTTGTTGCTTATCCATTCCCGACCATCAAGAAAACACAAAATGGCAGACCTTTGTCGCCTAACTGCAATTTCGAGGTCAGCTCCATGGGAGAGCCAAGGCTTGTTTGCAATATATTTTTATCCAGTTGGCACAATTCGGGATGAATACTGACAATCGCCGCATAAGGACAATGACCAAGGATGAGACGCGGTCCCACCGCACTCGCCTCCCAGCGAGCCTGGTAGTTTAATTCATTCAAGCGTTCTACAGTGTTGACCAGCCGCTTCATGACCGGGATGTTAAAATCCATCTTGCCAACCAATCTTTCTGCCACAGATAATATAGCTCTTTCCCGCATCTTTTCTGTCTCGGCTCCCAGCCAAACATCGAGCAGTGTTCCAGCCAGTTTTTCCAACCCATCTCCGATCAACCGACCCGCTAACCCGTAGAGAAGCATCGGCCTCCCCCGGCCCTCTTTCCTTTGGCCAATAACTTCAAGAAGATCGTTTGATTCCAGCACCTCCAGATGATGGCGTATATTTGCCCCGGTCATCCCCATCAGGTGACTCAATTCTCTCACCGTTGCTGTCTGGTTCTTGCGAAGGTATTCAAGAATGCGTGATCGGGTTGTGGGTTTCATCCTCTTGATTATACCAATTATGCAAACATATGTTTTCTTAATTAAATTGACGCATGGTCATCTCTCGGCTATAATCTGTCCGCTTTGAACTGATAATAAAAGTCTTTGGAGACCGTCCATGGAATCGAACGAACTGGAATCCCCTGAGTTCAAAATTCCTCCCGAACTACAAACACAGGTTGCTATTACCAGCCTCGATAAAATTTACAATTGGGGTCGGAGCGCCTCCGTTTGGCCGCTGATGTTTGGTCTGGCTTGCTGCGCCATTGAAATGATCTGCGCTGCCGCCAGCCGTTATGATATTGCCCGCTTCGGGATGGAGATCATGCGCCCATCTCCGCGGCAGAGCGACCTGATGATTGTCTCCGGCACAGTGACAAAGAAAATGATTCCCATCATCGTGCGACTATACAACCAGATGCCGGAACCAAAATATGTTTTAGCAATGGGCGCCTGCGCTTCTGGCGGCGGCCCTTTTAAAGAAGGCTATAACGTTGTCTCGGGTGTGGACAGGTTCATCCCGGTTGATGTATATGTTCCCGGTTGCCCTCCCACCCCCCAGGCATTACTTAACGGCTTAATGAAAATCCAGGAAAAGATAAAGAGTGAACCCATAAAGACTGCCCGCTGGTATCAGAAAGGCCCGGATATGGCTGAAATTCCTGTCCCCATGCTTGGACCAGACCTGATTGACCCGCGTAAAATTACCCTCATCCAGAACGGCGGAAAGAACTAGGAAAGAAGATGGTTATCGCAGTCCCGACCCAGGTACTTGATCTATCTGCCCGTTTCCCCGGTGTTCTTCGCCCCGATACCCGCCCCGGTTACTCTGGTTGGATATTAGATAATTCCAGGTTGATCGAATTCGCCACAACACTACATAACGAGCTTGGCTTTGATTATCTCTCCTCTGTCACTGCAGTGGATTATCTGCCAGAAGGCACGATGGAGATGGTTTACCATGTCTATAAGACCACTGGCGGAGCAGGGTTGGTATTCAAGATCCAAGTCCCACGTTCTGAACCGATAGAAGTTCCCTCGCTCGTTTCCATTTATCCAGGCGCAGAACTGCAGGAGCGCGAAGCATGGGATCTTTTCGGCATCAAATTCACCGGCCATCCCGATCTGAGACGCATTCTAATGTGGGAAGGTTTTGCTGGTCACCCCATGCGTAAGGATTGGCATGAACCCTATTTCGAAGAAGAATCCAAACCCTTAAAGTCTCGCTGGCCTGATGGAAAGATCGTCATGGCTGAGAGCAAGAATCTTTATAATGACAATATTGCCTTCCCCGATGGATTCAACCCCGAAAGCCAAACTTTTAACCCGGAAGAAGATCTCTATGAGGCCCTGCGCACGTACCAGAAGGACGAGATTGGTCTGGATACCGACCATATCATTGTCAATATGGGTCCTCAACACCCTTCCACGCATGGAGTATTTCGCGTGGCTGTATTATTGGACGGCGAGAAAATCGTCAATCTGAAACCAGTAATGGGATACCTGCACCGTAACCACGAGAAGATCGGTGAGCGGAATACATTTATTATGAACATGCCTTACACCGACCGCCTAGATTATCTTTCATCGATGAGCAATAACTTCGGCTATGCGCTGGCAGTTGAAAAACTGATGAACGTCAAACCGACGGAACGCGCCGAGTATATTCGGGTAATGATGGCCGAAATGACCCGTATCTCCAGCCACTTGATGGCGATTGGCGCCCTGCTAAACGATCTGGGTGCATACTTTACACCGATGCTGTATGCCCTGGAAGAGCGCGAACTGCTCCTGGACATTTTCGAGGCAGTATCTGGTTCGCGTATGATGTGCAACTATTTCCGTTTTGGCGGTGTTGCCCGGGATCTCCCGGAAGGGACACTTCAAAAGATCAAGGGCTTGTTCTTTGAAAGGCTGCCGCGCAAAATTGATGAAATTGACCGCTTCTTAAGCGAAAATGAAATAATCCGCGCGCGCGGGATCGGACAGGGCGTCTTGACCGCTGAGGATGCAATCAAATACTCAGCTGCCGGACCATTACTGCGCGCTTCCGGGATTCCTTACGATGTACGCCGTGCCGAACCTTATTCCATATATGATCGTTTTGAATTCGATGTGATTGTGCGTAAAAATGGTGATATCTATGACCGGTTGATGGTCCGCTTTGACGAAATTCGCCAGAGCATTCGTATCGTCCAGCAGGCGGTCAAGCTGATTCCAGATGGACCAGTAATGGCTTTAAAGCCGATGTACCAGGTGCGTGTCCCACCCGGTGAAGCCTACGGTCGGGTCGAGGGTCCAAAGGGCGAACTCGGTTTCTATATTGTCTCAAACGGCAAGCCCTGCCCATGGCGCTATCATGTCCGCGCTCCATCATTCATCAACCTCACCGCCTTCGGTCCAATTTGCGTGGGACAAAAAGTGGCTGACGTGGTGGCCGTGCTCGGCTCGATTGATATTGTTCTGGGTGAAGTGGACCGGTAGGAGAAACCTATGAGCGATATGTATGGTAAAGGGATTTTAAAGGGTCTCAGCGTCAGCCTCAAGCGCTTTACTGAAACCTATCTCGACGATCTGAGCTGGCTAGGCAGACGTTACCACACGGATAAAGGTATCGCCCACCGCGCCAGCAAGAACGCACGCGGAATATTCACAGTCCAGTACCCGGAAGAAAAAATCCCTGTCCCGGAAGAATTTCGCTTTGTACCATTCCTGGTGTATGATGAAGTCCCAGATGGAGAAAAGACCCTACGATGCACTTCCTGCGGGATCTGTGCCAAAGTCTGCCCGCCACAATGCATCTGGATTGTCCGTTCCACCGATCCGCTCACCGGTCGTCCGATCCCAGACCCGGCTAAGTTTTATATTGATGCAGATATCTGCATGAACTGTGGGTATTGTGCTGAATTTTGCCCATTTGACGCCATAAAAATGGATCATGATTATGAACTGGCTTCCTTCCACCGCAATATTTACGACGAGGCCATGTTATCAAAATCAGGCAGCTATTACGAAAACATACGTCCAGCGAACGCGAGCCGCGAAGACACAGCCCGGGCAGCCAAGGCAGCTTCCCGCACTGTTCAAGGCGAATAAAAAGTCAGATGTTTAATCCCGACACCGACCTGATATTTCCTCCCCGCAGCATACCCCACCTGAGTAATGAACGAGGCAATGTGTGGCAGAAATTAGTCGCGGCTGTTGAAAGAACTTGTCCGGATAGCCCCGAACAGATGGCTTTTATTTTGATGATGGCACGTTTGAGCAATTGCACAACCTGCAATGCCGATTCATATCGCGCCATTCATGGCTGCGCTGCTTGTGCCAAACAATCCCTAAAGCGTTTCCATGGTTCAGATGAAGAATTATCCGCGCTGTTCGAAATTACCATTGGCGAGGTGGTCGTTTTCTTACATATGTAGCATTAACAGAGAGTGCCGCTAAAAGGCAATAACTAATAAAGTTTATCTAAGGGTAACCATGTCTCTAAAAATCTCGATTGACAAAATTCAAGCTGCCTTGGGCGAAGTTCAGGAACCAGAATTACATAAAGATTTGGTCACGTTGAACATGATCCGTGACCTGAAAATCAATGGCGATGAGGTTAGCTTTACCATCCTCCTGACCACTCCTGCTTGCCCTCTCAAAGGCAGTATCGAAAAAGCCGCCCGGGAAGCCACACTGGCCGTCCCTGGCGTTAAGACCGTCAACATCAAAATGGATGCCAATGTTCCGGCTGACGGGCGCTTGCGCGGACTCATGCAGCTGCCTGTGCGCAACGCCATTGCAGTAGCATCCGGAAAGGGTGGCGTCGGCAAAAGTACTATCAGCGCCAATATGGCGGTTGCACTGGCTCACTCGGGCGCACGCGTTGGTTTAATGGACGCTGATATTTACGGGCCAAACATCCCTACTATGATGGGCATCCATGAAATTCCAGGCACAAAGGCTAACAAACTTATCCCGGCTAATGCCTATGGTGTCAAGTTGATGTCAATGGGCTTCCTGGTAAAGCCCGGTCAGCCCCTCATCTGGCGCGGTCCAATGCTTAATTCTGCCATCCGCCAATTCCTTTCTGATGTGGAATGGGGTGAATTGGATTATCTGATCATTGACCTGCCACCCGGTACCGGTGATGTACCTTTGTCGCTTGCACAGTCTTTGCCACTCTCCGGTGTGGTCATAGTGACGTTGCCCCAGGCTGTCTCGCTTGAAGATGCCAGTCGGGGTCTCGAAATGTTCCGCACTCTTGAAGTCCCCATCCTGGGTGTCATTGAAAACATGCGCGGTGAATTCTTCGGATCAGGAGGCGGAGAGGATTTGGCGCGGATTGCAAATGTGCCCTTCCTAGGCGCGGTGCCGATGGAACAATCGGTGAGAATCGGCGGTGATACCGGCGAGCCAGTTGTGGTATCCAAACCCGATTCAGCGTCTGCACTAGCGCTTAAATCTATTGCCGAACAGGTCGCTGCCCGGGTCAGTATCTCAGCATTGGAACAGAATAATGCTCCAAAGATCAACATTCTCTAGTTTCCTGGAGACAATTTATCGGGTCGTCTCTACGGTATAATCCCTGCCATGCAACCCTTTATCGTTGGTATCCGTTTTACACAAATTGGCAAAGCCTATCACTTTGATGCATCCTCCTTTCCGGAGATCAAAGTCGGTGATCATGTCATCGTTGAAACTTCGCGCGGCAAACAACTTGGCGAAGTAACACAACTTGTTAATAATCCCGCTTCGCCCCCCGAAGGTACATGGAAACCCGTTGAGCGCCTCGCCACCCCGCGTGACCTGATCCTGCGACGCTTGTGGGCACAAAAAGAACTTGAGGCGATGATCATCTGCCGGGAGCGCGCCTCACAGTTAAAATTATCCGAAATCAAAATCGTCGCTGCTGAGTTCTCTTTTGATGGTACGCGCCTGACGCTGATGTTCAGCGCTGAGACCGATGACAAGGTTGATCTCAAGTCCTTGCGGCACGATATGCAAAAGCAACACCAGCAGTCTCAAGTGGAAATGAGGCAGATCGGTCCGCGCGATGTTGCAAAAATGCTGGGTGGGATGGGCGCTTGCGGTATGGAAACACGCTGCTGCTCCAAGTTCCTGACCGAATTCAGCCCCATTTCTATTAAAATGGCAAAAGAACAAGGCATCTCGCTCACTCCCACCGAAATAACTGGCATGTGTGGACGGTTGCGCTGCTGCCTGGTCTACGAATATGAGCAGTATGCCGCTGCCCGTAAGGAACTACCCAAACGGAACAAGCGCGTGGTCACCCCGCTTGGAGAAGGTAAGGTTCTTGATGTTAATCCACTGCAAATGACAATCCGGGTCGATTTACCCGACGTGGGCTGGCGGGAATTTGCACGTGAAGACGTGGAACCCTGGGATGAACTGGAGGCCATCCGGCGTAAATCCCAGGAACCGTGTGAGAATTGTCCCAAGCCTGAAAAAGAAAAGCATGAAAGGAGATAATCCGATAGCTCTTGATGCCTGGCAGAAATTACAGAAAATCCTGGTCATCCTGGCGCATCCGGATGACCCGGAATTTTTCTGCGGGGCTACTCTTGCCCGCTGGGTCCAGGCAGGGCATAAAATCGATTATTTGCTTCTGACAAATGGTAATAAAGGGGGCGGGACAGATGTGTCAACTGAAGAATTACGTCTCATCCGCCATTCAGAACAAAAAAAAGCTGCAGCAATTATCGGCGCCCAATCAGTGCGTTTCCTTGACTTGGAGGATGGTTATCTCGTACCCAGCCTGGAACTACGTCGTGAAATGGTACGTGCTATCCGCCGCGAAAAACCCGATATCCTCGTCACCTGCGATCCCACCCTGCAATACACCTGGTTAGGACGAGTCAATCATCCCGACCACCGCGCCACTGGACAAGTCGTTCTAGACGCTGTTTTTCCTGCTGCCGGGAACAGTCATTTTTTCCCAGAATTACTCTCTAACGATGGGCTGCAACCCCATACTCCAAAAGAAGTATGGGTTTCCTTGCCTGCCAGTCCGACAGTTACCCTCGATGTTACCGAAACCTGGGATGTGAAAATGAAGGCATTAAAAGAACATAAATCCCAAATCGGCGATCCGTTCATTTTCGAACAGCGGATGCGCTCTCGCCGTACCGAAGATAGCACAGACGAAGCCCCGCGTTACGAAGAAAAGTTCCGCGTACTCAAATTTGTATAATAACAAGAGAGGAATCTTATGCCTGATTTTCTTTCAGAAGCCCGGCTTTTATTCGAATACACCCAGTCTATGCGCCGTGATTTCCACACCCACCCGGAACTCGGCTTCCAAGAGGTCCGCACAGCTGGAATTGTCGCTAAAGAGTTGACTGCCCTTGGCATGGAAGTGAATACCGGAGTTGGCGGGACGGGCGTGGTAGCCCTGCTTGAAGGAACCAATCCAGGTCCCGTGGTACTCGTCCGTGCCGACATGGATGCTTTACCAATCCGCGAGGAAACAGGAGCATCTTATGCATCCAAGAACCCTGGTGTGATGCACGCCTGCGGCCACGATGGCCACACCGCCATACTATTGACCGTCGCTAAAATTCTCAACACTCATCGCAGTGAATTGGCCGGAACGGTAAAGTTCATGTTCCAACCTGCTGAAGAAGGCATGGGCGGAGCGGAAAAAATGATCGAAGCAGGCGTCTTGGAAAACCCCAAAGTGGATGTCGCCTTGGCTCTCCATGTCTGGAACGAAAAACCTGTCGGTTGGATTGGCATTGCTGGCGGCCCAGCCATGGCTGGAGCGGAAATCTTCAAAATCAAGGTGCAAGGGAAAGGTGGGCATGGCGCAGTGCCTCACCTTGCTGTGGACCCGATCTTGGCGGCAGCCCAAATCGTATCTGCATTGCAAGGGATTGTTGCCCGTAATGTTGCACCCTTGCAAACGGCTGTTGTCAGTGTCTGTACCATCCACGGTGGCACAACTTTTAACGTCATCCCGCCCGCGGTCGAAATGACCGGGACGATCCGCACATTCGACCCGGAAGTCAGGACCCGGGTCTTGGAACGCTTCGAAAAGACCGTCCATTCGGTAGCCGAAGCGATGGGCTGTCGAGCTGAAATTGACCTACAGATTCTAACTCCTGCCACGATCAACCAACCCATGACAGCAGCGCATGTTGAGGCAGTCGCCCGCAGCCTGTTTCCTAAAGCGGATGTCGACCCTGCAAGCTACATTACAATGGGCTCGGAAGATTTTGCCTTTGTACTCGAAAAAGTTCCCGGCTGCTTTTTCTTTATCGGTTCAGCCAATTCTGAAAAGGGATTGGATGCCGGGCATCACCATCCCAAGTTTGACATCGACGAAACGGCCTTATACCAAGGCACTGCTTTAATGGCCGCGACAATTGCAGATTTGCTTAAAAACTGAACTAATAACCAAACGGGATTTACCTCATCCTCCAATTAATTATTTTAAGTATTTTCACTCGGCCTCCTTTTGTCAATTTTTGCATTTAAAAAGCAGGAGTTGGAATGATAAAGAAAATAATCAATGATTTTTCTATTACAGTCGCCACGATTAATGGATCCGGATCGCAAACTGCCAATGTTACATTATTGCGCGCGTTATTCAAAATGGGAATTCCGGTCTCTGGAAAGAACCTCTTCCCTTCCAATATTCAAGGTTTACCCACCTGGTATACCATCCGCGTTAGCAAGAACGGCTTCATTGCCCGGCGTGACGAACAGGAAGTGGTCATCACCCTAAATCCGGCTTCGTTCGCCCGTGATCTGGCATCAGTACAACCTGGCGGAGCCTTTTTCTTTGCGGACGATATTAAACTTCCCATCTCTCGCAATGATATTTCCATTTATCCAATGCCTGTTAAACAAATGGCACGTGCCTCGAATGTCTCCCCCGCTTTGAGAGATTATATTGCGAACATGGTTTATGTGGGCATTTTGGCGCAAATGCTTGAAATTGACTTGGAATCCGTCAAGCAGGCATTGAGTTTCCATTTTAAAGGAAAAGCACAAGCTATAGATTCCAATTTTTCTACGATAAGCACATCTGCAGATTGGGCAGCCCAGAACCTGAATAAATCAGATCCTTATTATGTTGAGCAGATGGATTCCACTTCCGGCTTCGTCATGGCCGATGGTAATACCGCCGCTGCATTAGGTGCTATCTATGGCGGTTTGCAGTTTGCTGCCTGGTATCCGATCACCCCGGCCTCCACTCTGGCTGAATCGCTGAATATTTTCCTCCCTCAACTGCGAAAGACTGCGGATGGCAAGCAGACTTATGCCGTCCTCCAGGCTGAGGATGAATTAGCTGCAATTGGTATGGCGATTGGAGCAGGCTGGGCTGGGCTCCGCTCGATGACATCAACCTCAGGCCCCGGCCTCAGCCTGATGGGGGAGTATGCCGGGTTGGCATACTTTGCTGAAGTTCCGGTCGTCATCTGGGATGTGCAACGCATTGGACCCAGCACCGGCCTTCCAACACGTACTGCCCAGGGTGATTTGACTGAAGCATATTTCCTGAGTCATGGCGACAAACAAAACGTGATCCTTCTGCCCGGTTCGGTGCAGGAATGCTTTGAATTCGGTTGGAAAGCCCTCGATCTTGCTGAAACTTTACAGGCGCCCGTCTTTGTTCTGAGTGACCTTGATCTAGGCATGAATCAGTGGATGACAAAACCTTTTGAGTATCCAGATAGTCCGCTTGAGCGAGGCAAGATCCTTTGGGAAACGGATCTGGAAAAGCTCAAGGGTATCTGGAGTCGTTACAAGGATTCAGATGGTGATGGAATTCCCTACCGGACCGTGCCGGGTAACAAGCATCCTTCCTCAGCTTGGTTTGGGCGCGGTACCGGCCATGATGAAGAGGCTCGGTACACTGAGAATTCTGATGCCTGGGAAAACAACATGGCCCGGCTTAAAAAGAAATACGATACAGCCCGTACCCTTGTTCCAGAACCACTAATAAATTCAACTATAGGTGCAAAGGTTGGTATCATTGCCTACGGTTCAACCGAACCTGCAGTAGAGGAAGCCCGGGCATTGTTAAAGCTTGCTGGAGGTCTGAAGACTTCTTTCCTGCGCCTGCGTGCTCTCCCCCTTTCATCCGCAGTACAGAATTTTATCAAGAACTTCGCAACCATCTACGTTGTCGAAGCCAATCGCGACGGACAACTCCGGCAGATTATGAGTGCCGCGATGCCCGACCAGGCTCCAAAGTTCCGGTCGGTTTGCCACAGCGATGGCTTGCCTTTGACCGCAAAATGGGTCAAAGAGACCATCCTGGCACAGGAGCAAAATAAATGACCACACCCGCGCCCGCACAAACCAATAAAGCTGGTCTTACTAAAAACGATTACAGAGGCCTGCCAAGCACACTCTGCCAGGGCTGTGGACATAATTCCATCGCCAACCAGATCATCACCGCCTGCTACGACCTGGATATCGTCCCAGAAGAGGTAATAAAATTTAGCGGAATTGGCTGCTCGTCTAAAAGCCCAGCTTATTTTCTGAACCGGTCCTTCGGCTTCAACGGTTTGCATGGACGTATGTCTTCCCTCGCTACGGGCGCGTTATTCGCTGATACAACCCTGCGCGCTATCGGTATTTCTGGCGATGGCGATACTGCTTCCATTGGAATGGGTGGTTTCAAGCACATGGTTCGTCGTAACGCACCGATCATGTACATCATCGAGAATAACGGTGTCTATGGCCTGACAAAAGGTCAATTTTCCGCCACGGCCGAGATGGGTCTGAATTTGAAGCACCAGGGTATCAATCAATATATGCCAGTGGATATCTGCATGGAAGCACTGGCCTCCAACGCCACCTTCGTGGCACGTTCATTTGCCGGTGACGCCAAACAGGTAAAGGAGCTCCTTAAGGCGGCCCTCAGCCATCACGGCGTTGCCGTCATTGACATTATTAGCCCCTGTGTAACCTTCAACAACCAGGAGGACGCCGCCCACTCTTACACATGGGGAAAGGACCACGAAGCACCTTTGCATGAGATTTCCTTCATTCCTGCATTGGATGAGATCGAGATGCAAGGCGAATTCCCCGAAGGCACCGTTCGCGAAGTCAGCATGCACGATGGCTCGACTATACTTCTGAAGAAACTTGAAAAAGACTATGATCCTACCAGCCGGGCGAATGCCTTCCAGATATTGGAAAGCGCCCAGCTTAATACCTGGTTGGTGACCGGTCTGCTCTATATTGACGAGTCCAAACCCACCCTTACCGAGACCTTCAACCTGGTGAACACTCCCCTTAACCGTCTTGCCGATCGAGAGCTGAGGCCCGAGCCTGAAACAATTTTCAAGATAAATGCGATGATGTTTTAGAACAGTTTTTAAATATTATAGTTCCAAATACCAACAGGTCTAACAATAACAAGATTCGCCTTGTTAGACCTGAGTATTTAATAGGTAATTCAGCTTGTACGATTATAAAGACATGATAGACTTATGGGTATGGAAATTTCTCAAAATCTCATCCTCCCCAACTCCGAATTGGTTATTTCCTTCATCCGCGCCTCTGGACCCGGCGGGCAGAACGTCAACAAAGTAGCTACGGCAGTTCAATTACGATTCGATGTGCGCAATTCGCCATCGTTGACAGAAGATATTAAGGCGCGGTTGGTCAAACTGGCCGGGAACAAGATGACACAGGATGGGGTGCTGGTCATCGAAGCAAAACGCTACCGAACGCAGCAGCAGAACCACTCCGACGCTGAACAAAGGTTGGAGACACTTGTCCTGAAGGCATTGGTTATAGCCAAAAGACGGCGGCCGACACATGCGACAGCTGCGTCACAAGCGAGGCGAATTCGAGCCAAGTTACGTAAGGGGAAAACAAAGCGTTTGCGGCAATCTACCGACGATTGAAATGCCTTCGACTTAATTTCGTAAGCTGATTCAATTTTATCAATCTTACTATTTCACGGTATGCAATAATGCCATATTCGGTTGCCTAAAATCACGCACCGGGAAACCCGACACCACCACCACTTGTCCACCCGGTAGAACAAGACCGCTCTCCCGAAGCGCGTTTTCCACATGCCCGATCATCTCTTCCATCGTATCAGCCCAAGCAACCCGGTAAGGTGTCACGCCCCAGGCAAGAGCCAGACGCTGGTATGTTTCCTCGACCGGTGTGAAGGCTAGCACCGGCACGCATGGACGCGCTTTAGACATAAGGATAGCTGTCCGTCCAGTGCGAGTGAAAACAGCGATTGCTTCCACATCCCGATCCTGAGCAAGCTCTCTTGCGGCGTGGGCAATCGCAACAGCATCGTCATGCTCATCAGTTTCGAGCACCTGCCCATGTCCCCATTGATCATAATTTGCTTCTGCCTGGCGAACGATCCGATCCATCAGTGATACACTTTCTACAGGAAAATCTCCCACCGCAGTTTCTGCTGAAAGCATGACAGCATCCGTTCCGTCGTAGATGGCATTGGCAACGTCGGATGCTTCAGCGCGAGTTGGTAATGGATTGTGTATCATTGACTCGAGCATTTGAGTAGCTGTGATGACGAGTTTTCCTTTACGATTGGCAGCCTGGATGATGCGTTTCTGCGCACCAGGCACATCTTCCGGTGCCATCTCGACACCTAAATCTCCGCGCGCCACCATCACGCCGTCTACCGTATCCAGAATCTCTTCTAAATTTTCCAACGCTTTTGGGCGCTCAAGTTTTGCTATCAAAAGCGGGCTGTTTTCACCACCCGCTTTGACAAGCTCCAAAATAGCCTTCACGTCCTGTGCGGTTTGTACAAACGACATCGCCACGACGTCCACACCCAGAGGCAGACCAAAGGCTAAATCTTCAGCGTCTTTTTCCGTATATGCAGGGATATCGAGTGAAGCTCCAGGAAGGTTGATTCCCTTGTGGGACGACAAACCACCGCCAGTTATAACTTCCGCTTCTACTTGCATTTTCCCCGTGGATCGAACTGTCAGAACGAGGCGCCCATCATCCAGCAGGATGCGGTCACCGGGTTTGACAACCCCGAAGAGTTGTGGAAAATCTACCGGGATGGAAATGCCAAAAGGCTGGGAGGCATCCTCCGGGTAAAACTGAACGCGTTGACCTGTCATGAGAGCAATTGGTTCGGGCAGTACACCGACGCGGATCTTTGGTCCTTGTAAATCTTGGAGGATTGCAAGGGGACGCCCTAGGCGAGCGGCAACGGTACGCAAGGAAAGGATACGGGCTGCGTGTGATTCGTGCGTTCCATGGGAAAAATTCAGGCGGGCAACATCCATCCCTGCCTCCAGTAATTTCTCGAGGACGGACTCATCCTGGATGGCAGGACCCATTGTTGCTACAATTTTCGCTTTTCTTTCCATCGCTCTATTATATGCCAAAGGGCGGCTGGCTAGCCGCCCGTATTAATACCGGTTAATTAAAGACTCTGATCGGTTAGGTCCAGTTCAGTTCATTGGCCTGCTTTTCGAGGTCTGCCCTGAAATCTGGATGCGCAACGCCTACGAGCTCTTTAACCCGTTGCCGGATAGACTTGCCGTATAGATCAGCCACGCCATATTCAGTAACGACATAATGGATATGGTTGCGGCCCGTGACGACACCAGCTCCCTGTTTGAGCATCGGGACAATCTTACTCAGTAGAGTACCATCCTTCATAACATTGGTACTTGGCATGGCAATGATCGGGACACCACCCTTCGACCGGGATGCACCATAGATAAAATCGAGTTGGCCTCCTATTCCGCTAAAGAATTTAGGGCCTATACTGTCTGCGCAGACCTGGCCGGTCAGGTCTATTTCAATGGCTGAGTTAATCGCCACCATACGTTCATTTTGGGCAATGACAAATGGGTCGTTGACATACTCGGTTCGGCGAAATTCGCACAACGGGTTATCGTTCACCCAACTGTACAGGCGCTGCGAACCAAGAACAAAACCTAGCACGATCTTGCCAGGGAGCAAGGTTTTGCGGGCACTCGTAAGAACGCCTGCCTCCACCAGATCAATAACGCCATCCGAAATTAGTTCGCTATGTACGCCTAGATCTTTTTTATGAAACAAGAATTTCAAAACCGCGTCCGGTATCGCCCCAATACCCATCTGCATGGTGGCGCCATCTGGAATGAGGTCGGCAACGTAACCAGCCAGCCGTTCGGTAATTGGATCGATATTCTCTCCAGACATGGGCATTTCGGGGATGGGGTAATTGACCGGCACAATATGCGTCAGGCGGCTGACATGGATGAACGAGTCGCCCAATGTACGCGGCATCTGGTCGTTGACTTCGGCAATAATGATCTTTGCTGCTTCTGCAGGTGATTTTGTCAGCCCAACTTCTACACCGAGCGAGCAAAAGCCGTGCTCATCTGGAGGGGACACGTGAACAAGGGCCACATCTACAGGGAGTATGCCATTCTTGAAGAGCAGAGGAAATTCAGAGAGCAGTACCGGCGTGAAATCAGCGCGTCCTTCCTGCACTGCTTTGCGGACATTGGCGCTGATGAACATCGCATTGACCCGTAAATGACCTTCCATTTCAGGCTTGACATAATCAGCCGCCCCTACGGAAAGGGCCTGGCAAACCTGAACATCTTTCAACGAGGGTGCGTAGGCCACAAGAGCGGCCAGAAGTTTCTGCGGTACCGAAACGTTGCCGGTCATAAAGACGCGATCGCCAGACTTGACTGCCTGGATTGCCTTCTCTGCTGAAGTAACCCGTGATTGATAAATACTATTCCAATCCATCTTTTACTCCTTATTCGTTAGGCGGGAGAGGTGGCGTATTTCCCCTTTATAGGTGTTGACACCAGCCTCAATCGCAGGATTTTGGATGGCTTTATCCACACCAAGATCTGCAATTTCCTGGATGTATGGAATAGCCGCATTTACAAAACCGTGTGTAGCTGTACGCGCCACAACCCCAGGCATGTTGGGAACACAGTAATGGACCACATTCTCTTCAATATAAGAAGGGTGATCGTGGGTGGTCGGACGCGATGTTTCACTGCACCCGCCCTGGTCAATGCTGATATCAATGAAAACTGACCGGTATTTCATCTTCTTCACCATATCACGCGTGATTATGATCGGGGAGCGGGTCCCCGGTACGAGGACCGCGCCCACAAGCACGTCTGCATATTCACAAACCCTGTTGAGGTTGTGGGGCGTAGAAAGTAACGTAACAAGGTTTGAGTCGCTAAGGCTGATCCTTTGTAACGCGTTGGGATCCTTATCGAGAACGGTTACATGTGCACCCATTCCTCTAAAGGCACGCGCTGCATAAGTGCCTACGGTTCCTGCACCAACGATAACGACTTCTGCCGGTGGAACTCCGGGTATACCGCCCAGCAGGACGCCGCGCCCACCGCGATCGCTCTGCAGCAGGCGTGAAGCCACCTCCGCTGCCATGGCCCCGCCTATTTGACTGAATGGGCGCAGTACAGGTAGCGAACCATCTGGTTCCTTGATCTGTTCGTATGCAATTGCGGTGATCTTATCCTTTAACAGGGCTTCGATCTTGTTCTGCCGGGCCGATGCTAGGTGCAGGAAACCCATAATGGTCGTTCCCGCTTGGAGCATATCCAGTTCGTCGTCGAGGGGCCGGCCAATTTTTAACAGGAGTTCCCCCCGCCCATAGATTTCATCAACAGAATAGGCGATCTTGGCTCCTGCTTTCTCGTAATCCCTGTCGGGAAAACCTGCTCCCTGGCCGGCATCTTGTTCAATAAAGATTGTATGCCCATGTTGGGTCAGAATTTCAACCCCCGCTGGGGAAAGACCAACACGGTATTCGAACGGACGACGTTCTCGTGGAATACAGATGTTCATCTCATACCTCCAATGGTTTTCAATGGTCTGGCAGGGTATGTTGTTTACTCTAGATTCAAAACATCCCGGATGGATGGTAATGCCCAATCAATGGTTTCTTTATCGATCACCAGGGGTGGGGCAAACCGTATGACCCGTTCGTGTGTTTCTTTGGCTAGGATTCCCTTGGTTTGCAAGGCTTCACAAAACCGTCGCGCACCACCAGCCTTTTCGTTCAATTCAACACCGATTAGTAAACCCTTACCGCGTACTTCTTTAACATGCGGGCTGGGAATCTCGCTCAATTGCTCAATAAAATACTCGCCCAAGTCAGCCGCGCGTTTAATGAGGTCTTCTTCCACGATGACTTTCAAAGAAGCTCTCGCGATAGCTGCCGCTAATGGGTTGCCGCCAAAGGTGGAGCCGTGTTCGCCAGGAGAAAATAGCCCTAACACTTCTTTGGCAGACAAAACAGCAGAGACCGGGTAGAAACCTCCTGCCAGAGCTTTGCCGATAATGGTCACATCTGGATGCACATCCTCGTGCTGCGCAGCGAACAATTTCCCGGTCCGACCTAAGCCTGTCTGGATTTCATCTGCGATGAATAAAACCTTGTTCTTCCTGCAAATATCATCTACCTTCTTGAGATACCCTTTTGGCGGAATAATAACCCCACCCTCTCCCTGGATGGGTTCAAGGAGAACCGCGGCTGTATTCGGTGTGATGGCTTTGGCTATTGCATCCACATCGCCATACGGGACGGTTATAAATCCCGGCGTGAAGGGGCCAAAATCTTCACGGTAGAACTGTTCGGTGGAAAAGGAAATAGTGGTGATAGTGCGTCCATGGAAGTTGCCTGCGCAAGTGATGATCTCAGCCTGATAGCGCGGCACCTTCTTGACCTGGTATGCCCACTTACGGGCAATTTTGAGCGCCGTCTCCACGGCTTCTGCGCCAGAGTTCATCGGCAGGGACATCTCATAACCGGTCAACTCGGAAAGTTCTTTGTAAAACAGGGGTAATTGATCGTTACGGAAAGCCCGAGAGGTTAGGGTAATTTTCCCGGCTTGTTCCACCAGCGCAGCCAGGATTTTCGGATGGACATGTCCCTGGTTTACGGCTGAATAAGCCGATAAGCAATCTAAATATTTCTTGCCTTCCACGTCATAAACCCACACTCCCTCCCCTCTCGTGATGACCACATCCAGAGGGTGGTAGTTGTGAGCTCCGTATTGTTCTTCGAGATCGATGTATTCTTGTTTTTTCATATATTTATCCATTCGTAAATAGCAACGACCTACGTTTCTACTAAGCCACGCCGAATAATCGAGCCAATATTGCCTTCTGGGCATGCAAGCGATTGTGCGCTTGTGGAAAGATGACCGAATGCAGACCATCGGCCACATCATCGGTTAATTCATTGTTGCGATGGGCAGGCAGGCAGTGCATCACGATAACATCTTTGTCTGCTTCGTCAACCAGTTTAGTATTGACCTGGTAAGGCGGGAAGACAGCTTCTCGTTTGGCAGTCTCTTCTTCCTGTCCCATACTCGTCCAGGTGTCGGTATAGATGACCTGTGCATTCTTAACTGCCTGATGAGGATCCCGCAAAAAAGCGAGTTTGGATCCCGTGCCTGCTGCAACCTTCCTGTTTTGTTCGATAATTCCAGTTGGCATATCGTAACCTTCCGGCTGGGCAATCGAAAAATTCCAACCAAGTTTAACCGCGATCTGCATAAGCGAGACGGCTACGTTGTTCCCGTCTCCCACGAATACCACATTCAGCCCTTTTGTAATTCCAAATTTCTCTTCGATCGTCAGCGCATCGGCCATCGCTTGGCAAGGATGGCTAAGATCACTCAAGCCGTTTATGACCGGCACCGAAGACCACTTGGCTAATTCCAGTACATGCGCATGTTCAAAAACACGCGCCATCATTGCTTGGACATAGCCTGAAAGAACTCGCGCCACATCAGCAATTGACTCTCGTTTACCGAGGCCAATCTCGTTCGGCGAGAGGTAAAGCGCATCTCCTCCCATGTGGCGCATCGCCATATCAAACGAGACGCGTGTCCGCAGGCTGGGCTTCTGGAAAATCATCCCCAGCACTTTGCCTTTGAATAGCCCCGGATTGCCTTTGGCAAAGTACTCTTTCTTCAAGCGGCTCCCAAGGTCGAGAATATCCTGCAACTCCTCTGGGGAATGATCGGATATGTCGAGAAAATGTTCCATATTCACAACTCCTATTCTTATTCCTTCCAGTATCAAGTGTGTTTACAAGAACGTCAAGGGTAAAGTGGGCGGTAATTTTTCAATATCATCACCCCTTATAAAACAATCACACCATGATGCTAAAGAAGGATTTTGGTAAATATTGTCGGTGGAAGTAAACCACCGGGAGCGCCAATTGGGTAGATAAATCGTCACCAAGGCTGACCGGACAAACCGGAACATTGCGGCGTAACAAACCAGCAATAATGGATTTGCTATCACCTGTCCCACCAAAAGTTTCCGCCTTGATCAGCACCACAACCGGGCGCAGGTTACGCCGTTGCAAATCCTCCACTGCCAGCAATAATTCGGGCCGTGCCGAAGATGTAATCAGGATAACACCAGTTCCAATGGGCAGTAATTTTGCTCTCATTGTGACCAGACCAAGCAAGGCTATCTTACCATCCGGTTGGAGGAAGGCTAGGGTTTCCATGATTTTATTTACCTGTCGCTCCCCGCGTTCTGCTGATACAACCGTTAACTTCGCGCCTGCACAAGCCAAGCCGACCAAACGGTTTTCCTCAAGGAAATATCTCGCCAGAGACGCGGCCGCGCTGACGATATATTCAAATGAATCTTTTGGTAATGAAACATTTGGACGCCGCAACCACCAGCCATCCCCGCTGAAGGCAACCTTATCCTCGATCAACGAAGCCTGTGCCTCCTGCTGTGCGTCCAAAAACAACCAGATGTCTGCCTGCGGGTCCTGCTCGAATTCCTTCACCATGAATCTTCCACGGTGAGCAGTGCTCGGCCAATGGATCCGTTTCATCGGGTCGCCCGGAACGTATTCACGGATCCCGGCAGCGTGAGGGGTTAGATCGGATGATCTCTGTCGGATGGCTTTGCCTCCCGGTAAAAGCCCCGGAGGTGGCGGAAAATCAGTGATCGGGACGATAAGTGGCAAGACCACCAGAGTATCTTTCATATCGACCTGCTTGTGAATTGTAAAAAGGCCAAATGGATCCCCGGAAGCAATACTGGTAGGGCCTAGCACGAAAGCGCCTCGTTTATATAGTAAAGTACGGGCGGTATAAAAACGGCGCTGGTGAGGGCCTATTCCAGTCAACAGACGCGATCCCCCAGCCAGTGGTAAATTGGATTGATTGAGGATTTCCAGCCAGGGACAAGTCAGCAAGGCAGCGTTCCGAACCTCAAAATGTTCTTCAAAAACATCGCCCATGCTGGCTCGTAAAATGCGCGCCTGACGGGTCAGGTGGATACCGCGTATCGAAAAAAAAGTCCAGATTCCCGCCCCGATGACAAGTAACATACCCAAGTATGCCATGCGCGCATACAGCAACAAACCGGTGATAGCCCAGCCGATTAGGCCGAAGAAAATAAGTCCGGCCAGAAGCCAGCGCAAAGCATGGGGCGATTTCATTTACGGGAAGTTGCCCTGTAATCTCCACCGGGTACCGGAGTATTATCTAGAATTTCCTGCACAATCTTCTCAGCGCTTAATTCCTGCAATCGAGCCGCCGGCCCAACAATGACACGATGTGCTAGCACGGGTACCGCCAGGCGCTTGATATCATCCGGTAAGACATAATCTCGGCTGGCCAGCGCTGCTGCTACCTGACCAGTACGGAAAAGTGCAAGACTACCTCGCGGGCTTGCGCCTAAGTATACTTCCGCATGTTGGCGAGTACGGTTGGTCAGTTCCACTATATAGCGCTTAATTGAATCGGAAACATAAACTTTCTTAATCTCCTCCATCGCTTCTGTAAGTTCGTCCACCTTGATCACGGATTTCAGTGTTTCAATGGGATGACGCAATTGTTGACGATCGAGAATCTCGATTTCGTCCTTTGGGTTGGGATATCCCAATCTGACACGTAATAGAAACCGGTCCAATTGCGCTTCCGGGAGAGGAAACGTTCCTTCATATTCAATAGGGTTCTGAGTCGCCAGAACCATAAATGGGGTTGGTAATAAGTGCGTTTTACCGTCAACTGTAACCTGGCGTTCTTCCATGGCTTCGAGTAACGCTGCTTGTGTCTTGGGCGTGGCACGATTAATTTCATCCACAAGTACTATTTGGGCAAAGATGGGGCCGGTTCGGAATTCGAACGCTCGCTTGGACTGGTTATAAATTGATACACCGGTCACATCACTTGGAAGCATATCAGGAGTGAATTGTAGCCGGTTGAAAGAACATCCAAGTGATTTTGCCAGGCTGCGTGCTAATACCGTTTTGCCAACCCCTGGCACATCTTCAATAAGTATGTGTCCCTGGCACAGCAGGCCAATAACGACCAACTCAATTGGCTGACGTTTACCGACTATGACTTTTTCAAGGTTACTAATCAGTTTTTTTCCAAATGATTGGATATCTGCCATGTTCTAATTCCTTTCTCCATCTTGATCATACTTGTAACCGGAACCAGTTAGAATGACAACGATTGGATCGGGTAAATCCTGGATTGTTTTCTTCAGCGCAGGCCAGACGATAGCTGAAGTTGGTTCCACGTAAAAGCCAAGATGTGCAAGTGCGTCTCTGCTTGGGATTATTTCATTCTCATCCACAACACACATCAAACCATGGCTGGCTGTTACAGTCCGTATCACAGCATCTCCTCTCATCGGATGGAGCACCCGCACTCCTTCAGCTAATGTCCAATTCTCGGTGATTGATTCTGCTTCTGATGTAGCGGTATTAAATATTGCCCACAACGGCGCACATGCATGAGCCTGTACCCCAACTATCCTTGGAATATTGTTAATTTCATTGTATGCTATGTGCAAAGATTCAAATCCATGCGCCAAACCAAGAAGTAATCCTCCCTGCCCCACAGGTAGAATGACCGCACCTGGAATTCTGTTCCCTAATTGTTCGTAAATTTCGTAGGCGGTTGTAGCGTAACCCGGAAGGTTAAAGGGTAAATTAGCATGGCTCGCGTACTTTATATCCCCTTCTATGAATGCCTTGACGGCCTCGGTCACATCTGTGCGTGTTCCAGGGACTTGGACCAATTCAGCACCGTAGGCCTCGATTTGTCTTCGCTTGGCACCTGATGCCGATTCAGGGACAAAAACCCTTGCCTTGATACCTGCCCTAGCCGTATAGGCTGCAAAGGAGGCGCCTGCATTTCCTGATGAATCCTCCACCGCTTGGCTAATCCGGCGGGATTTTAGCCACCCTACAATGACTGCCGAGCCGCGATCCTTGAAGGAGCCGCTCGGGTTGAGGAACTCGCATTTGAACGCGATCTTTCGTTCAAAAACATCCACCCAGACAAGTGGTGTATTTCCTTCCCCAAGAGAAACTGGCGCTAAATCCGGAGAAAGACCAAAAATGTGCCGGTAACGCCAAATGCCGGGTTGAGACTTGTCGACACAGGCAGGATCAAAAGGTAGCGGAGTGTGAAAATTATATAAGCCGCCACAAATTGGACAGCAGTATGGCAGACCACCCGGTGGGTAACTACTACCACAATCGGAACAGGATATTTCCATCATTCCCCAGGCCTTGGGTGGTAATGACCTTCTATCCACTCTTCACCATCCGGTCCAATTTCCTTCTTCCATACCGGCACGATCTCTTTTAGTCGGTCGATACCGTAACGTGCCGCTTCGAAGACGCCATTGTTGCGGTGGGCAGATGTGCAGGCAATCATGGTAGTGGGAGTTCCGGGATACAACCGTCCGATGCGTTGGACAATGGCAATCCCTTCAATGGTTGGCCACTTCTCACGAATCTCTTCAGCTACTTGGTGCATCTTTTTTTCCGCCATTGGCTGGTAGGCTTCATAATCAAGAAAATTGGTTTCGCGGGGGTGGTTGCTGGATGTCTTTCCACGGACCATACCAGTAAAAATAGCTGCCGCCCCGGTGGTTGGGATGGTTATCTGGGCAAGCAAGGCACCCAGATCGAGTTCTGATTCTGTGAGAGAGATGATTGTTGGGAAGTCCATACCACGATCCTATCCACCAGAGACAGGCGGGAACAAGGCAATTTCAGCATCTTCAGGGATGATTTGATCGTCGGCAGCATATTCGCGGTTGATGGCTGCCATCATCGAGTCTTTGACTTTTTCCAAGCGAGGGTATTTCACCACCAATAAATCCGTAAGCGCCTGGATGGTCGTGCCGGATGAGATTTCCATTTCAATAGCTTTGGAACCGACATAATCACGCAAGGTGGCAAAGAACATAACTTTTACTTTTAGCATTTGTTACTCCAAAATCAGTTAAGGTAAATTGACACACAGGTTCGTCCTTACTTGTTTACAATATCTCCCGACCGGCCACCATGTTTCTCCACAAGCCGGATGTTCTGGATCTTCATCGTCTTTTCCGCAGCCTTGGCCATGTCATAAACTGTCAACGCAGCCACTGTTACCGCTGTCAAAGCTTCCATCTCGACACCGGTTTTACCTGTCGTCCTGACCAAGGCTGTGATGATCACGCCAGGCAGGGAATCATCCAAAGAGAGGGTAACATCAATATAGTTGAGAGAAAGTGGATGACATAATGGAATTAAGTCCGATGTTCGCTTGGCTGCGGAAATTCCGGCAATTTGCGCCACAGTCAGCACATCTCCTTTTTTCATCGTCCCGGAACGAATCATATCGAGCGTTGCTCGCATCATCAATACTTCGCCACTTGCAATCGCAAGCCTCTCGGTAATAGTTTTTTCTCCCACATCCACCATGCGGGCACGTCCGGAGTCGTCAAGATGAGTTAGTTTCGAAGTCATGACCAGATTATACCGTAGGGTGAGCGGTGAGAAAACGGGTTTCTGGTTATAATGACCGTATGGAATTCTTCCTCACCGACTCAGAGGTTACAAGACTGCCTCCAGCCGATACACGCTTGCTTAATCTTCACGCCGAGTTTTATCCGGATGGAAAACGACTGCGGGTCTCTCTGGGAGTGACCCCCTACCAACAGAAACCTTATCTCGAAGTGACTCTGACCAACTCAATAGGGGAGATTGTAGCAGCAACCAGTATCGTTGAACCGGTTGCCTGGAAACTCGAATTTACTCTACATATTCGCAAGCCTGACGCAATAAAAAGCGGAGCATTTAAACTCACAGTCGTGCTTTCATACCTCGAGCTCGGGGAAATTGACCGCCGCGAAATCACTGTTGAAATCCCAACATCCTCGGAATAAAATGCCACATAATCATCGCTATGCCTCAGGTTTTCACCTCATTGCTCTTTTTTTATTGGTGCTTTTTGCCGCGTGTGGTCCCACTTCCACTCCGATACCTACCGGTACCCTCTTACCAACCGAAACTCCGACGCAGCCCCAGCCCACGGTCGAATTACCCACCCAGACCCCCTACGTTATCACCGCCACCTCCGACACGGTTGTCACTGCTCCTCATCCGCAAGGTTTGTACTTCCTATCCCTGGCCGAAGGTGGCTTTTATCATCTTTTTGCCTATTCGCCTCAAACCCTGCCGCTCACCCGTCTCACAGCAGACGCCTGGGATGATATCACCCCGGCTCTTGGCCCGGATGGAAACTGGTTAGCCTTCTCATCCCACAGGAACGGTTACTGGGATTTATATCTCCTGAACCTGGTCGGTGGTGGCATCCTCAGGCTGACAGATACACCTGAATTCGACGCTGCGCCTTCTTGGTCACCGGATGGAGCTTTTATTGCTTACGAAAGCTATATTACCAATAGTAATCTGGAAATATTCATCCGCTCCGTTACGGACCCGGGCCAGACTCTCATCAATTTGACACAAGATCCTTCTGCCGACTCCTCCCCCGCTTGGTCGCCGCTCGGACGACAAATTGCATTCATCTCAAACCGCTCTGGAGAACCGGAAGTTTGGATTGCTGACCTCGATCATTCCGGGAATTTCATTGATGTCAGCAATGATCCACGGGCAGTTGAGTCCCACCCTGCCTGGTCTCCAGACGGTAGCAGATTGGCATGGGCTGCCACCAATCCAGATTCTGGGATTACCGGTATCTACATCTGGGATGCTCGCAACCCCGATGCCAGTGTGCGTTGGGCCGGCTCCGGCGACTGGCCTGTTTGGCAGGATAACAACAACATTGCCAGCCGAGTTCTAACTCCTAACCAAACTTTTTTGTCCGGATACACTTCTGCTGGTGGCCTCAGCATCCCGCCTGTGCTGCTCCCCGGCGTGCTGAATGGTTTATCCTATGGTTCCACAAGCGTAGTACTACCTGGTCCTTTTCAAGCCGCCGCACAGGTTACATCTGACACTCCAATTATTCCTGGAACCAATCCACAGATAAATATTCCTTCCAGCCGCGTCTCGCTGGTTACGCTAACTAATGTTACTGCTGCTTATCCACAACTGAATGAATTGGCGGGAAACTCCTTCCAAGAACTGCGCTCACAGACCGGTGCACAAGCTGGCTGGGATACCCTTGGTAATCTTGAGAACGCCTTTGTTCCGCTCACCATACCGCTCAATCCCGGTATGGGCGAAGATTGGCTTTATACCGGACGAGCCTTCACACTAAACCCTGTATTAATCCAGGCCAATTGGATGGCTGTTGTCCGCGAAGATTTTGGCCAAGAGACATTTTGGCGCATCTACTTGTTTACAAGAGCCCAGGATGGGTCGCAAGGAATGCCTCTTACGCAATTACCTTGGGATTTTTCCGCCCGGTCAACCAGTTCAATCGCGTATGAGAATGGGGGCCAGTCGATGAAATCCATTCCCAGTGGCTATTGGCTTGATATGACGACACTGGCTGCCCAGTACGGATGGGAACGCCTGCCCGCACTGATCAACTGGCAGACATATTACGCTGGAGCCCGTTTCAACGAACTGGTTTATTCCCAAGGACTGGATTGGGAAACCGCAATGCTGCAACTTTATCCGCCCGAAGTACTGGTTACACCAACAATTGTTATTCCACCCACCCAGACTCCTACAAGGACGCCACTTTGGTATCGGTCACCTACACCCACCCGAACGGCAACGATGCGTCCAACCTCCACACCTTAACTATGAAATCTGTTTTTAGTCTGAGAATTCTACTCTTTACAATTATTCTGGCGGCTTGCGCGCCTTCACTTGCGCCATTAGTGACAATCCCAACAACCCAATCTCCCAACCGCCTAATCTCAACTTCAGCGTCCAGTCCAACACCGACTCCAGATCATAAACTTGCGATGTCATCCAAGGCTCCTACACAGGCGGTTCTAGCCGAAACGCCTATTCCGCTCTCAACATCAACCATTAACACAATGGAATTGTTCTTCCCAACTATCATTCCTGCCGCAGGAGCAGAATACCGGCCCCCGCTCTACCCTACACCTTGGGCACTTTCGCCTTTTGACCATTTCTTTTTTGCCGCTCCAATTGCCGCCACTTATCCAGGTGACCCGATCTGGGATTACCGCTATGGCGGGATCTTCTTTGGGCCGGACGTCATCCACACCGGGATCGACATCCCAGCACCGCGCGGCGCCGAGGTATTGGCAGCCGGTCCGGGTACAGTCGTCTGGGCTGGGATTGGTCTTTACTCTGGCTCAAGTTATAATTTAAAGGATCCTTACGGGTTGGCGGTTGCAATCCGACATGACTTCGGCTATAAGGACCAACCTCTCTACACCGTCTACGCCCATATGGAAGAAGTGGATGTAATCGTTGGCCAATGGGTAACAACTGGTGATGTGGTTGGTCATGTAGGTTCTACTGGAATGACCACCGGACCTCACCTTCATTTTGAGGTCCGACTTGGAGATAACGATTTCTGGAAAACGCGCAATCCTGAATTGTGGATATCACCTCCGCAAGGGTATGGCGTCCTCGTTGGTCGAGTAATGAGCACTTATGGAGAAAGACTTGATTCATATCTGGTCTTGTTAAAATCTCTTGACACAGAGAAACAATATTCAGTCAAAACTTATGGACCGTTGACTGTAAATATTGATGCGTATTACAATGAAAATGTAGTGTTAGGCGACCTCCCATCCGGTGTTTATGAATTAAACATCCCCTACGCCGCTTTGAATAGAAAGATAAATATTCAAATCCTTCCTGGACAGATCACCTATTTTTCTTTTTTTGGGTACAACGGCTACGATTTCACCCCGCCTCCGATTCCACAGGCTGGAATGCCCTGACCACTTGACTTATCGAACATTTGTGCTATACTCGACCTAATCCGAAGATAGAGAGGAAAATATGGCTCGCAAATCTGACACAACTGCAGGTTCTACGATGGATGAAGGCCGCCGCAGCATGCTTGACAAAGCCCTCGGGGATATTGTCAAACGCTATGGAGACGGTTCCATCATGCGGCTAGGCGAAGCTCACAAAATGACCATTGACGCCATCCCTACTGGCTCACTGTCCCTCGATCTGGCGCTGGGCATTGGTGGCATTCCGCGTGGACGCATTACCGAAATTTACGGTCCGGAATCGTCCGGTAAAACAACCCTTTGCCAGCATATCGTTGCTGAAGTTCAAAAAATGGGCGGTACTGCTGCTTATGTGGATATGGAACATGCTCTCGATCCGGCATATGCAGCCAAATGCGGTGTGGATATTGACAATCTGCTTGTCTCCCAACCTGATACTGGCGAACAGGCTCTTGAAATTACCGAGACCCTTGTCCGCTCCGGTGCAGTGGATTTGGTGGTTATCGACTCGGTCGCGGCGCTTGTCCCCAGATCCGAAATCGAAGGCGATATGGGCGATGCCCAGATGGGCGCCATGGCACGTTTAATGTCCCAGGCATTACGCAAACTTTCCGGGGCAATTAACCAGACCAAGACCTCGGTCGTCTTTACCAACCAGTTGCGCATGAAAATTGGCGTGATGTTTGGCAACCCGGAGACCACAACAGGTGGTAACGCCCTCAAATTCTATGCTTCTGTACGCTTGGATGTGCGCCGAATCCAGTCTATCAAAATCGGGGCTGAAATCGTTGGCAACCGCACCCGCGTCCGCGTGGTCAAAAATAAAGTCGCGCCCCCGTTCCGCACCGCTGAGTTCGATATCATGTACAACGAAGGCATCTCCAAGGTTGGTGACTTGATTGACCTGGCAACCCAACTTGAGATTGTGGATAAGCGTGGTGCATTCTTCTCTTATGGGGAAACGCGCCTCGGGCAAGGCCGTGAGAACTCCAAAGAGTTCCTGCGCCAGAACCCGGATCTGGCCAATGAAATCGAGAAGGTCATCCGCCAGCGCGCCAGCGGAGGTGAAGTGTCCATCCCACTTGTCACTGGCAGCCCTGATGATTCTGGTGGCGAAACATCAGAAGAAGCCTGATAATCAACTATTAGGAAGAAGTTTCAGATGGACACAGAAAAGTGCTGGAAGATTTTTTCTGTGTCCCTCTGTTTTTATTTATTATTCCTTATATCTGCATGCGGGGAAAATGGAACTGCACTCTCGACGCCATCTTTGGCCGTCTTAACTCCTACCGATGCATTTATTCCAACTAGTCCGTCCATCTTAACTCCTCCATCATCCTGTATTGATGGGTTGATTTTCTTGGAAGATGTGACCATTCCTGATTATTCTATCGTTGCTCCCGGCAGCACTTTGGATAAACAATGGCTTGTCCAGAACTCTGGATCCTGTAACTGGGATAACCGTTATCGCTTGCGACTGGTTGGCGGGGACGCGCTGGGTTCATCCTCAGAACAGGCGCTTTTTCCGGCTCGAGCCGGGACGACGGCCACCCTGCAGATAACTTTTATCGCCCCGCTGGAATCAGGAGAATATTATAGTGAATGGCAGGCCTACGATGCACAGGGTATTTCATTTGGCAAGTCTTTCTTCATCAAGATTATCGTACAGTAATCATAATTTTTAAAACCGAGGCTGTTTATTGTCCGCTTTTCGAATCCGGCCGTTGGCACTTGCTGATCGGGATTGGGTATGTAAAATAATCATCGAATCCTGGGGTGCAGAGATTATTGTCACCCACGGAGAGGTTTTCCATCCATCCGACTTGCCAGGTTTCACCGCTTTCACCAGAGAGGAACCTGTCGGCCTATTGACATATAATATCGCAGGTCACGAGTGCGAAATCATAACACTTGACTCATGGCGCGAGAATCTGGGGATAGGCACTGCTCTCATTGAAGCGGCACGACAGGTGGCAGGTCAGGCCGGGTGCAAACGGTTGTTCCTTGTCACCACTAACAACAATACACGCGCATTGCATTTCTACCAAAGACGAGGATTCATTATCACCTCTGTCCGCTTGAATGCGATTGAAGCAAGTCGCTTGATCAAACCGGAGATTCCACTCACAGACGAAGATGGCTTACCCATCCGGGATGAGATCGAACTTGAAATTAATCTTTAGTAACTCCACTTTCCAGTTTTCTTCCCCCCACATCCGTAAATTTTACGCATTCCGCCCTTTCCTGCAAGCTTCAGGAAGGGACGGAGTGCGTAAATTCAGATACTAATTATTTAGGTTTTCCTACTAAGGCTTTAGTACGCTTTGTAAACCAAGGTTGTCCTTACTGAGGTTGGGGGCACCTGGGTACTCATTATCTATAACTCGCCGTTGTTCGGATAATCCATCAGGGTTTCACCAAAGATTCCCATGGCTGGATCTTTTTGGTTTTGGCGTACATAATTATTTCTGTTACTTGAGCCGGTACCATTTCGATGTTTTAAGTTTATCCTCATCCATCATTTCTGAAGGTTGTCTTCTCCCATGGTATGGTATACAATTATTTCAGTCTCTCCTATTCCTTGATTTGTCCTTCAGAAAACAAAAAAATGAATAACCCCACTCTTGATCTCATCCACAATCATGTTTCTGTCCGTCATTACAAATCTGATCCACTTCCCCCATCCATTGTTGAGACCATCATCGCTGCTGCCCAATGTGCATCCACATCATCCAATCTACAGGCATACAGCATAGTTGCTGTGGTAGATCCCACGAAACGTATCCAACTATCAGAGTTGTGTGGGAACCAAGCCCACATCCGTGAAGCCCCAGTTTTCCTGACGTGGTGTGCCGACTTGGCCCGCCTCGAGCGCGCCTGCTTGTTGCGTGGCTACACGCAGGTGACGGATTATACTGAAAATTTCCTTATCGCTGCTGTAGATGTGTCCCTCGCTGCGCAAAATGCTGCAATGGCTGCCGAGTCGCTTGGATTGGGCATCTGCTACATTGGCAGTATACGCAACAATCCAGCACAAGTAATTGAATTGCTCGGCCTGCCACGGCTGACCTTCCCCATAACCGGGATGACACTCGGCTGGCCTGAAAAACTGCCTCCTATCAAGCCGCGCCTCCCACTAAAATCGGTCCTGCACTGGGAAAAATATGATTACTCTGCCGAAGAGAATGGTCTTCATGCTTATGATGCGTCCATGATCGAAACAGGCATTTACCAGGGGCGCCAAGTTCCTGTCCCAGGCACGCCCGAAAAATTGGAAGACTACGGTTGGACCGAACACTCAGCCCGGCGCGTCTCGCAGGCGGTGCGGACAGAACTGCGCCTCGCTTTGGAAAAACAAGGCTTCATCCTGAAGTAGCTGTGAATAAAGCGTCAAATATACTTTTTTGTTTTTCCGGGCGAGCATACAGCTTTTGATCCAATTCTAACCAACCATTAGTACAATCAAATCAATTTTGAGCAAATTACAATGAATAGTATTCGTACCGTCAAAGAAATAATCGAACCACTATATGTCATGGAAGGCGCAGGGGTGCTTTTGCGTCGTTCCATTGCACCTCAGGCTTCCAACCACTTCGATCCGTTCCTCTTATTCGATCACTTCGCCTTCAATGACCCTGCAGAAGGTCCTATCCGTGGGTTCCCAATGCACCCTCACCGCGGCATTGAGACGGTTTCCTACATTCTAAAAGGCAGTGTCAATCACCGCGATAGCCTGGGGAACGCTGGGTACATCGGCCCTGGAGATGTCCAATGGATGACTGCCGGAGGCGGGATACTGCATGAGGAAATGCCACACCGTGGACCGGATGGGATCATTGATGGTTTCCAGCTATGGGTCAACCTTCCTGCCTCGCAAAAAATGTCCCGTCCCCACTATCAGGAAGTGAGCGCTGAGACAATTCCTGTGTTTGAAATGACCGGCTGCCAGGTGCGGGTCATTGCAGGCATCGTAGGTAACATTCGCGGACCAGTGACAAAGATTGCTGCTAGCCCTCTATTCTTGGATGTTAGGCTTGAGATCGGGGCAAATTTCAGCCTGCCAGTTCCTGAGAAACATACGGTCCTGGCCTATATGTACGAAGGTACAGGGATATTGGGGGATACGGAAGTCCCGTCGGTAAAGATGGCCGTGTTCAGCGATGGCCGCCAGATTGAAGTCCGGTCAGGCGATTCGTCAGTACGTTTCATGCTGATGGCCGGCGTACCTTTTAGGGAACCAATCGTTCCTTATGGACCTTTTGTGATGAATACCCGCGCAGAGATCGAACAAGCACTAGCCGACTTGAGGAATGGGACATTCATTCAGGAATAACAGCATGGTAAGGGTGTTGCCTTCTTGTATAATATGGAGATGACACAAATCCTTTATGGAGAGCGTATCGCTAGGCAAGGCAAAATTCGTTTGGGCTGCTCGGCAGTATTGTTTGATCTACCTAAAGCAAAAATCCTCCTCACCCGCCGCGCAGACAATGGGATATGGTGTCTGCCTGGCGGCATGATCGAGGCCGGCGAATCGGTGGCTGAAGGCTGCGAACGCGAAGTATGGGAGGAGACCGGGCTGAGAGTCAGGGTGATCCGCTTGACAGGCGTCTACTCGGATCCAAGCCTCTTGATCGTCTACCCGGACGGCAATAAGGCCCATATCGTAGTCTTGAACTTCGAAGTCGAACATCTCAGTGGCGAACCCAGCCTAAGTTCTGAGACCACGGGAGTGGATTGGTTTCCCGTTCATGAGGCGAGCACGATGGATCTCTTCCATGGCCATGCTCAACAGATTCGTGATGCCCTGGCGGGAAAGGATGCCGCTTTTATCCGATAAATCATGCGATCGCTCGAAACAACCCCAATCGACAGTAAGGCCTTTGTGGGGATTGCCAGATAAGAGCGTTATCGCCGAAGATAATCATAATTAAAACAAACACCCGCGGGTTTCGAACCTGCGGAGAATTGCTATTCTTCCAATGCTTCTTTGGCCTTCTTATCTTGTTTACCGCGTTCATCTGTATTCAAAATGCGTTTGCGGATTCGGTACGAAAGCGGTGTCACTTCGAGCAACTCGTCATCGGCGAGGTATTCTATCGCCTCGTCGATGCTCATCTGGCGCGGCGTTGTCAGGCGGATTTCCATATCGCCATGCGACGACCGCATGTTAGTCAAGTGCTTCTTTCGACAGACATTGATCGGAATATCGCCTGGACGGGCGTTCTCACCGATAACCATCCCCTCATAGACAGATACACCTGGGGGGTAGAAAAGGGTTCCGCGATCCTCTGCACTCTTTAGAGCATACGCAGTAGTATCACCAACCTCCCAGGCCACCAGCGAACCAGTGGAACGTTGGGCCATTGGTCCGGCCATTTCCTCGTAACCGTGGAAAAGTGTATTCATCACACCCATACCGCGCGTGGCGGTCAGGAACTGGTAACGGAAGCCGAGTAGTCCGCGTGTCGGAACGATATATACCAGCCGTGTGCTCCCCTGACCCGAATCCTGCATGTCCATCATTTTACCGCGCCGCCCTCCGAGCATTTCCACCACTACTCCCACCGTCTCGGGGCTGGTTTCGATATGGACCTCCTCGAACGGTTCAAGTTGGGTGCCATCCTCGGCCTTTCTGAAGATCACTTCCGGGCGGGATACCTGGAATTCATATCCTTCCCGTCTCATGGTCTCAACCAGGATGGCCAGGTGCAATTCACCGCGTCCAGAGACAAGAAATGTCTCAGCTGTGGCAGTTTCCTGCACGCGCAGGGAAACGTTCGTTCGTAATTCATCGAACAGGCGCTCACGCAGCTTGCGGGAGGTGCTCCAGCGGCCTTCCTTGCCCGAAAATGGCGAAGTATTCACCCCAAATGTCATCCGGACGGTGGGCTCTTCTACTTTAATCGTCGGTAAAGCCACCGGGTTTTCCACGTCGGCCAGTGTCTCACCGATTGCGATCCCTTCCAACCCTGCCAGGGCGATGATCTCGCCGGCTTCAGCGTGTTCCACCTCGATTTTATTCAACCCTTGGTGAACATATAAATAACGGGCGCGTTCCGGGGTATTCGTGCCATCAATCTTCAGGCGCGCCAGCGGTTGGCCAACTTTGATCTTGCCGGCATGGATTCGACCTACTGCAGTTACCCCGCGGTAATCATCGTAGCCCAGGGTGGTGATAAGGATCTGCAGTGGTGCGTCTTCGTCCACTTTTGGAGCGGGGATGTGGCGCAGGATAGTCTGGAACAGAGGTTGAAGGTCCGGGCCGAGTGTCGGGGAGAAACCCGCCTGCGCTGTCGTTGCCTGTGCATAAATGATGGGAAAATCTGCTTGCTCGTCGGTTGCGCCCAGTTCGATAAAAAGGTCAAAGGTCTGGTTGACCACCCGTTCGGGCTCGGCGTCTTTGCGGTCCACTTTATTGATGACCACCACGGCCTTGTGACCCATCTCGAGGGCTTTCTTTAGTACAAAACGTGTCTGCGGCATGGGACCTTCGGCGGCATCCACCAGGAGCAGGACCCCGTCCACCATATTCATGACGCGTTCCACCTCACCGCCAAAATCAGCGTGTCCGGGGGTATCCACGATGTTGATCTTGACTACCTGTCCCGTTTCCGGGTCTGGGATGGTGATGGCTGTATTCTTGGCCAGGATGGTAATACCCCGCTCACGTTCCAGGTCGTTCGAGTCCATCACACGTTCGGCCACCTGCTGGTTGTCTCGGAAAGTATGCGACTGGCGCAAAAGACCATCCACCAGGGTGGTCTTACCATGGTCCACGTGGGCGATAATTGCAATATTTCGAAGATCGGTTCGTTCTTTAAGCATAACATTCCTTATTACCCCTCATCCCACCCATCTCCTGGCGGGAGAGAGGCATGGGGTGAGGAAAACATACAAAAACCCCGGAGTAGAGACCGGGGCTGACCTGACAATGGATGATTCCGGCGTGCGGGCTGTATTCTATCAGATTGTGCCAGATTTGGGCAGGGGAATCTGGGATTTTTCGAGCGCCTCCTGGCTCTCCAAAAGTCGAATTGCGGAAGCCTCCAAAGATCGCTAATTATTCCTTATTTCCAATCCCAATGATATAATCTCGTTACTATGATATACACCGACCCCGGCACATCCCGAATTTTGTTCGTAGTGGTCAATGTTTTTATCTTCGATTTGGCCTTATACGATCGCGCCTGCAAGTCGGAGAGTTCGCTCGGGTAGAGGTTTCCTTTTTCTGCCTTTCCAACTGCCGCAGGCATGCTCCTGCGGCAGTTTTTCTTTTGATAATTTTCGGAGAGATCATGATATCCATCAGCCTTGCCAACACCACCCTCGTTCTGGGTGCGAAAACGATTTTCAGTAATCTGACCTGGGAGATCCAGCACGACCAGAAGATCGGTCTGGTGGGTCCGAATGGCGCTGGGAAATCATCCCTGTTGAAACTCATCACCGGGGAATATATCCCCGAACCCGGCGGGGCGGTGTCCCGCCTCAAAGGCGTTACCGTCGGTTATCTTCCCCAACAGCCTGAATTCAATCCCTCCGCGCTGGCTTTCCAGTTGACGCTGGCAGGCAATCCTCGTGTTGCTGAACTTGAAAAGGCGTTGTTGGAGATCGAGTCCCGGCTGGGTGATCCGTCCGTTTATGGGGATAAAAAGGTGCTCTCTCAGTCCCTCGAACTTCACGAAAGGACGCTGGATGAATATGAATCCATCGGGGGTGTCTCCTACCCCGAGCGGGTGAGGCAGTTGCTGTGTGGGCTTGGTTTGCCCGAAGCGGATTTCGAAAAACCTATCGGTGTGCTTTCAGGCGGGCAGAAGAAACTCATCGGGCTGGCCCGTTTATTGCTCGTCCGCCCTGATGTTTTGCTCCTCGACGAACCAGATAACCATCTCGACCTGCCCGGCAAGGCCTTTCTTGAAAAACTCATTATCGACTATCCCGGCGCGGTCGTGCTGGTCTCACACGACCGTTATATCCTCGATGCAGTTGTCACCCAAATCACCGAGATCGAAAATGGTCGGTTGGTCACCTTCTCCGGTAACTATACCGAGTACATTCTCGATAAGCAGGAACGTTTGGCTCGCGCTGAGGAACTGTATCAGATCCAGCAGCGCTCCATCGCTCGCATGGAAATGGCCCTAAAACGCTACCAACTTTGGGTGCAGGTCAGCGACAAGTTCGCCAGCCGCGTTCATAACATGGAAGCAAGGCTGGAGCATATTAAACCGCGCGAGCGCCCTTCGGCAGAACGTCGCAAGATGGGGTTGGAACTTAATGGTTGGCGCGGCTCGAATCAGGTGCTGGAGCTGGTGGATGTATACAAGTCTTATGCCCGTCCAGTCCTTACCGGGGTCAGTCTACTCATCCGCCACGGGGAACGGGTTGGGTTGATTGGTCCTAATGGCGCCGGAAAATCGGTCCTACTACGCCTCATCCTCAACACCGAAGTCCAGGATTCTGGTGAGATTAAGATTGGCCCCAGTATCAAGGTCGGGTATTACGCTCAAGAACACGAAACGCTCGATCTCAACATGACCATGATCGACTCTGTCCGTGGGGCTGGGAATTTAAGCGAATCCAGCGCTGTGGCTTTCTTGCTTCGTTACCTGTTCACGTATCGACAAGCCGGCGTAAGGATTCGCACCCTTTCTGGTGGGGAGCGCTCGCGTCTGCAGCTCGCGTTGCTGGTTCTGTCAGGTGCCAATTTTCTCCTGCTCGACGAACCCACCAACAATCTCGATATCGCCTCCGCTGAAGTTTTAGAGAACGCGCTGGATGATTTCGTTGGAACGGTCTTGGTGATCTCGCATGATCGTTATTTTCTCGATCGGACGGTGAACCGCATCCTCTCCCTTGAAAATGGGCAAGTGAAAGGATATATTGGCGGTTACAGTGATTACATCGAAAAGAAAGAGAAATAAGAAAACGCCTCTAAGATGTGCTCCAGGAGGCGTTTTAATTGTGAAATTGATGGGCATCAACTCAAATTGGCTTGACCAGCAGTGTCATCACCGAGACAAAATGTGCCAGCGCACCAAGTAGTACAAAGATATGCCAGACTTCATGGAAGCCAAATATGCCAGGAATAAAGTTGAAGATTTTTGTTGCATAAATGACAGCACCCAGGGTATAGACCACGCCACCGACGATTAACCATACCATTGAGTTGACGGGAAGCGTTGAAGGCATCTGTCCTACCGCTATGACACACAACCAGCCCATCACCACATAAACAGTTGCATTTAGCCAGCGAGGGGCTTTGACATAAAATATCTTGACCAGGATCCCGGCAAGTGCGATGGTCCAGATGATCGCTAACAAACCCCAGTGGAAAAATCCAGTGAAGGCGATTACACAAAAGGGTGTGTAGGTCCCGGCAATAAGCAAATAAATGGCGGAATGATCTATTTTCCGCAGGGTTTGCAGGCAACCCGGACTGGTAATCATCAAGTGATAGATGGCGCTGGCAGAAAATAACGCTACCAGGCTGAGACCATAAACAAAGAGGGAAATGATCCTCGCCGTCCCAGACCTTCCGACAATAAGCAGGGTAATTAGTCCGATTGATGCAGCTATCGCACCCCCGAGGTGGGTCAACCCATTAACAGGTTCGCGCAGTTTAGAAAACATGGGATCCTTTTTGAACCGCAGATGGACACGGAAAAAAAACTACGTTTGATGGATGAATATTACATCTAACCCTGGATTTCTGCCTGTCATCTTGCTAACAAATAGCTACCGTACCAATACCAGTTTTTGGGTTAAAAAAGCCTCGTGGACAATCAATCACGAGGCTATTTCCAATAATTGTAGCGGATTTCGTTTTACGTTCCCTCTTCCCAAGAATTTAGATACTTAACCTGTTCAGGAGTCAGATCATCGATTTTTACACCCATGGCGGAGAGTTTGATGCGGGCGATCTCGGCGTCCACCTCTGCAGGGACGGAGTAAACACGTTTTTCCAGTGTTTTGGCGTTCTTCACCATGAACTCGGCCGCCAGTGCCTGGTTGGCAAACGACATGTCCATCACTGACGCCGGGTGACCTTCGGCTGCTGCCAGGTTGATCAGCCGTCCCTCGCCCAGGATGTTGATCTTGCGTCCGTCCTTAGTCTCGTATTGTTCGACAAACGGGCGTACAAGTTTCGGTTCGCCCTTGGACAACACTGCTAGGGCTGGGATGTTGATTTCCACGTTGAAATGGCCTGAGTTGGCCACGATCGCGCCGTCCTTCATCACCTCGAAATGATGCTTGTCAATGATATTGATATCACCAGTCACGGTGCAGAGGATGTCCCCAATCTTTGCCGCGTCCATCATCGGCATCACCTGGAACCCGTCCATTACCGCCTCCAGTGCCTTGAGCGGATCCACCTCGGTAACAATGACAAGCGCCCCCATGCCGCGCGCCCGCGATGCAAGCCCGCGCCCACACCAGCCATAACCAGCCACCACGAAATTTTTACCCGCGAGAAGTACATTGGTGGCACGGATAATTCCGTCCAGCGTGGATTGGCCGGTGCCGTAACGATTGTCAAAGAAATGCTTGGTCATCGCATCGTTAACAGCAATTACCGGAAATTGAAGCATCCCATCCGCAGCCATGGCGCGCAGGCGGATGACTCCCGTTGTGGTTTCTTCCGTACCGCCAATGATACCCGGGAGCAGTTCACGACGATCCTTATGAATGGTGGAAACCAGGTCAGCGCCATCATCCATCGTCATTTGGGGTTTGTGATCAAGGGCAGCCCCGATGTGTTTGTAGTAGGTTACATTGTCCTCACCCTTGATGGCAAAAGTTGGTACTTCGTATATATTTACCAACGCTGCTGCCACGTCATCCTGGGTGGATAGCGGATTGGAAGCAGTCAGGACAAGGTCTGCACCCCCAGCCACAAGTGTACGTGCCAGGCTGGCAGTCTCGCTCGTTACATGCAGGCAGGCTGAGAGGCGTACACCTTTGAGTGGCTTCTCCTTGGTAAACCTCTCTCGGATTAGGCGCAAAACCGGCATCTCGCGCTCAGCCCACTCGATGCGACGTCGCCCACCTTCGGCCAAATTTATATCTTTAATGTCAAAGTTACTCATAGATTCTCCTTATTATTATCTTGATCGGTCGGGCTCCTAGACCCAGCCTGCAGCTGGATATAAACTGTCATTGCGTTACTTCTATTTTAACAACGCGTCCAGTTTACCGCTATCCTCAAAATTTTCCCGGAAACGGTTCACAAACTCAGCGCGAGTATAAACGTGGTTCTGAGGACCCTTCCGCTCCAGGCAATAAACTGCTGCCAAAGAGCCAACCTCGCCGCACAATTTCCATTCGAAACCGTGGGCATATCCGGCCAGGAACCCACCCCGAAAGGCATCTCCCACTCCTGTCGGATCAACGATGCGCTCCTCCGGGACGGTAGGGATAAAATGTTCTGCATCGCCAGTGTAGACCGTCGCCCCTTGCTTACCGCGTGTCACAACCACCACCTTTACATGTGCAAGGATCTGCACCAGGTCCCAGCCAGTCTTTTTCACGATCAACCCAAACTCATAATCGTTTACAAAAAGGAAATTCGCCCCTTCCATGTCGCGCGCCATCTCCGAGCCGTCTAGGCGCAAGATCTGTTGCGAGGGGTCGTACAAATAGGAGATCTTAGCCAAACGGCACTCGGCGGCAAATTTGGTCATCGCCTCCGGTGAATTCGGCGAGACGATCACCAAGTCGGGGCGGGGACGGACTTGGAGCAGGCTCTGTTTCGAGGCTACCCCCATGGCACCCGGATAGAACGAGGCTAGTTGGGCATTTGACTGGTCAGTGGTGGCAAAGAAAGAGGCGGTAAACAAGCCCGGTACCACTTCCATAAGAATTGTATCCACGCCTGCGTTCTCGAGGAAAGCACGGTATTCCTCAAAGTCCTCTCCAACTGTCGCCATCACATGCGGGTGTTCTCCCAATAAAGCCATCGTGTAAGCTATATTGGGGGCTACACCGCCGCGTTGGCGCGACATGGAATCGACCAGGAAAGACAGGCTGATCTTCTCCAGTCGTTCAGGAAGGAATTGATCCTTGAACAGGCCTGGAAAGGTCATAAGATAATCGTAAGCAACCGAACCGGTTAACAAAATATCCATGGGTCAGTCCTTGAAAAGTTTTTTGGGCACCTAGGCAGTTCCTGCCAACTTCCGCAGGTTCATTTCAAATGGGGGATATACAATCCCACTTTCCGTCACGATCGCAGAGATCAGGCGGTTGGGTGTCACATCAAAGGCCGGGTTGCGAGCTTTGGCTCCTGCCGGGGCAACCCGCTCGCCGTGAATTTGGATCCCTAACACTTCTTCTGGATCGCGCTCTTCGATTGGGATGAGGTTGCCAACCTCGAGTGACAGATCAATTGTTGATGTGGGCGCCACCGAATAGACCGGCACGCCGTTATCGTTGGCAGCCAGGGCAAGCATGTAAGTTCCAATTTTATTGGCTATATCTCCGTTGGCGGCGATCCGGTCTGCCCCGAAAAGGACTTTCTGCACCTGGCCGGTGCGCAGGAAAAACCCGGCCATATTATCGGATATGATCTCGTAAGGAATGCCATATTGCCCCAACTCCCAAGCTGTCAGGCGCGACCCCTGCAGGCGTGGTCGGGTCTCATCCACTAACACGTGAACCCGCTTCCCTTGTTCGTGGGCTGTGCGAATGACACCCAATGCCGTGCCCCAATCCACCACTGCCAACGCTCCAGTATTGCAATGGTGGAGGATGGTATCGCCGTCGTCGATCAAGGTCGATCCAAGCTCACCCATTCGCTTGTTGCTGGCAACGTCTTCGTCGGCGATTCGCCCGGCTTCGGCAAGAACAAGAGCCCGTAAATCATTTACGGGGCCGGTTGCTGCGTGGATAATCCGGAGGACACGGTCCACTGCCCAGGCCAGGTTAATTGCTGTCGGGCGGGAGGCTTTCAATACAATAGCAGCCAACTCGAGATCTGAAAGGAACTCAGCACGGGATTGAGCTTGTGATCTGTCGGCAGCCAAGGCCAGTCCGAAAGCTGCTGCGGCGCCGATGGCCGGCGCGCCTCGCACGGTCATATTGCGGATGGCTTCCGCAACTTCCAGCTGGGAATGCAAAGCAATTATTTCCAACGATGCCGGAAGTCGGCGCTGGTCGATCATTCTCAGTTCGTGCGAGTCATCATCCCAGAAAATTGTCCGCATTTCATACAATAGGTTACTGCGCAAATAATTGAACCACAATCTCTTAACCTTCGGACCTTATGAAACAGACAGGTTCAAGGTTTTATATGCCTAGCAATAAACAACGCCCATTCGAGGGGCGTCGTTGCTGGCGAACGAAGTTTATCATGGGAGATACAGCTTGTCAAAGCGCATTCAAAATCATACCTCCTGGATTGCTCTACGGTGTGAAGAAATCATCCCAATTGAACAATTGGAGAATGGATATGCAAATTTCACTGTTGTGCAACAACTTTTAAAAATAACACACATTGACACACCTTCCATCTCGCGTTATAAGCATTCCCATGAAAACCAAATACGTGCTGATGGGTCTGTTTGTTGCAGTTCTTCTTGTCAGTTGCGCAGGCCCCGCTCCGATCGCTTCTTCTGCGACTCCCAATCCCACATTCCAACCGGGTACTACCCCCTCTGACACATCTCTGCCAACCTTCACACCCTCACCTACACCTACTCCTGAAGTCCGCATCCAGACCGGCGATCAGGCGCTCTTTGATGGCGATTATGACCGGGCGCTTACCGAATACCAGGCTGCTTTGGATAATTCCAACGACCCCGATTTACGGGCGGCCGCATTGTGGGGCTTGGGACGGGTTTATTATGACTTAAAAAACAATGGCCGCGCCCTTGAGTTACTCTGGCAGTTGACCAGTCAGTATCCGGCCTCCCCAAACGCCATCCGCTCTTACATCCTGATGGGCGAGATCTACATGGCGCTCGAAAGGTACACGGAAGCCGCTCAGGCTTTTACAGTATTTTTGGCGTTGCGGCCTGCTGTGATCGATGCTTATGTCCAGGAAAAACGAGGCAACGCTTTTTCTGCAGCTGGAAATGATGTTGAGGCTATTGCCGCCTACCAGGCTGCACTCATTGCTCCCCATATCGGGGATGATACCGGCTTAAGGATAAAAATAGCCAAGGCGTACATCCACCTTGGGGATACAACCACTGCTCTTGGGTTGTACGATACGATCTTCGCAGCCAGCTCAAACGATTATGTGAAAGCTCAGATGGACCTGCTCTCAGGTCAAATTTACTTATCTCTCGGCCAAACCGACCAGGCTTACCAGCGCTTCCTCCACACGGTTGATAATTATCCTTTGGCCTACGATTCTTATTCGGCTTTGGTAGCTTTGGTGAACGCCGGTATTCCGACAGATGACATGAACCGCGGTTTGGTGGATTACTTCGCCGGTCAATATGGCTATGCGCTCGATGCATTCCAACGTTATATGGACGCCAACCCCAAAAATGACGGTACACCCGTTTATTACAAAGCGCTTACATTATTCGCTTTAGGTCAATATCAGGATGCAGTCCAGACATGGGATCTATTCATCCAGGATTATCCGGATAATCCACATTGGGCAGCCTCCTGGAATGGAAGCCTTTCTCTTCCTGGGCGCGCATTTACTCTGTGGTATTTCCTCAACCAGCATGACCTCGCCATCCAGACCTTGCTCGATTTTGTCCAAAAGGCACCCAATGATGCAAACGCCCCCATCTATCTGATGGAGGCTGGTCGTATCCAGGAACGAGCTGGAAAACTGGAAGACGCCGCGCTCACTTGGGATCGGGTAGCCAACGAATATCCCGGCAGTGAACTCGTCCCGCAGGCTCTCTTCTGGGCTGGCATCACCCGCTACCGTCTCGGGAAATACAGCGACGCCTTGGTCTCTTTCCAGCGCGACTCCATCCTTGCTACGGTATTGGAAGACCAGACAAGTTCCCGATTCTGGATTGGTAAGGCCCAACAGGCCTTGGGGAATACTAAAGGCGCCCAGTCCACCTGGCAGCAAACCGCAGCTCTCGACCAGACCGATTACTACAGTCTGCGCGCCAAGGATATGCTCTTTAACCGCTCCGCCTTCGGAGCCTCACCTGCTGTCAATCTGGCTGTAAATCTGGACACCGAACGCCCCGAAGCTGAAGCCTGGGTGCGCGTTACTTTCAATCTGCCTACAGATACTGATCTCAGCGACCCCAGCGCACTCCTTGCTGACCCGCGCCTCATCCGCGGAACCGAGTTTTTGACACTCGGCTTGGACGCACAGGCACGTTCGGAATTTGATGCTTTAAGCACATCCATCGAACAAGATCCTGCAAATACCTATCGGTTGGCAAATTACCTGCTCAACCTGGGCCTGTACTATCCGGCTATCGTTGCCATCCGCCAGGTACTCACTTTAGCTGGGATGACCTCCCAATCCCAGACACTTGCTGCACCAGCTTACTTCAACCATGTGCGTTACGGGTTGTATTACCAGGAACTCATCCTTCCTGCTGCTCAACAAGCCGGATTCAATCCCTTGTTTCTGTTTTCAGTGATGCGACAGGAAAGTCTTTTCAATAAAGATGCTCAATCTTCTTACGCAACTGGTCTGATGCAAATCACACCCAATACCGGGCAAATGCTTGCCGAAAACCTTGGCTGGCCCCCAAATTACACATCAGATGATCTTACCAGGCCACTCGTCAGCATTGGTTTGGGAACGTCTTTTTTACAAACACAACGCAGCCGTTTTGAGGGCGACCTTTTCACAGCTTTGGCCTCCTACAATGCCGGTCCTGAAGCTGCCCCCATCTGGCGGGACCTATCCGGCCAGGATTCTGATCTTTTCCTGGAAGTCATCCGTTTTGAAGAGACTCGCAACTATATCCGCAGCATCTATGAAATATATGCGATGTATCTACTGCTATATACAACCACCCCATGATTTCCCAATTAAAAACCATCTCCCGCAGAAATTTGCGGGAGATGGTTTTAACCGATATTCTCTACGATTTTTTTGTGGAGCGAACCTGCATCCATGTCATCTACTGAGATCAACTTATCGCGTCCGTTGGCTCCAGCCACCACTTCCAACTGATTCTGCGATACATCCAACACCTTCGCTAGGAACTTGAGAAGAGCCTCATTTGCCTTACCTTCCACAGGTGGTGCAGTCAGATGCACTTTGACCGTCCCATCGCTTAATATTTCAACAATTTCGTTCTTGCTGGCACGTGGAGTCACCCGCACCGCCAGGGCTGCGCCCTTTTTTCCATCATGCAAATGAAAAGGCCTTGGTCCCATAATTTACCTCAAAGAGCATAAAGAAAACTGGTCAGGGCACTTGATAGGATTTCTACCAGAATGATTAATATCAAGGGACTCAGATCAAACATCCCTACCAATGGCACAACTTTTCGGATGGGCGCCAGCAATGGGTTAATAATGCGGTCCAGGGCGCTGCGGACCGGATGGTAAGGGCTGAGAAAATAGGAAAGGATCGAATGGACGATCACGAACAATACGATCAAATTGGCCAGCGTGCTGATTATTTTTACTAAAATAATAACCATAAATCCTCTATACCTTGCGCGGCCCTAGAATTGCCTGGCCCACTCGCAGATATGTTGCTCCTTCTTCAATGGCGATAATAAAATCTGAACTCGTGCCCATCGAAAGCTCTGTCCATTCAATTTGAGGAAAGAGTTCCCTTAATAAAATTTGCAGCCGGTGTAGACGCTGGAAATAAGGGCGCGATTTCTCTGGATTGTCGAAAATGGGCGGCATGGTCATCAATCCTCGCACGCTCAGGTGTGAAAAGGCTATGATTTGTTCAAGCACTGGCTTCAAGTTTAGCCAGTGAGTTTCATCCCAGGCCGGGAAACCGAACTTGCTTTGTTCACCGCTGACATTTACTTCCAATAGCACGGGCAAGCTGCGACCATACTCCTCGCAAAAGTGATCCAAACGTCCGGCAAGCTTGACACTATCAAGCGAATGCAGCATGGAAAAGTGTTCAGCCACAAGATCGGCCTTACGGCTTTGAACATGACCGATCATGTGCCATTCTACTGCAGTTCCGGTGAGAGCAGCGATTTTTGCCACTGCTTCTTCGGCATAATTTTCACCCAAAATGGCTACCCCGGCTGCGATTGCCGCCCGGACCACATCCAGCGGCTGAGTCTTGGATACAACCACCAAGCGTACAGTCCCCGCTTTACGCCCGCACCGTGCGATAGCTTCGGATATCTGGTCGAGAACACGCTGATAACGTTCACGAATAACAGAAGTCAGGGTTTCATCCATACTTGGATTATACCAATGCAATCATCGCTCCAAATCGACCAGTACGCCCCTTTTCTGCGCGGTGCGAATACCAATCCTCGGTATGACAGGCGGTGCATAAACCCGCCACTTCAACATGGCGCACACCCGCCTGCTCCAGGAGCAGGCAATTGGCTGCCCATAGATCGAATTTCGTTTCACCGGGACTCATCGAGAGCAAACCCGCTGCCTCGCTCTCAAAAGTTTGCTCCACCTGGCTTACTACATCCGGTCCGACAACGTAATGATCTGGGCCGATGGAAGGGCCGATCCCCGCATTTATATCGGCAGGATTTGAACCGTAACGTTCCTGCATTGCTTCCACCGCAAAACAGACAGTTCTGCGCACAGTACCCATCCAACCTGCGTGGACAATCCCCACCACTTTGTGGACAGGATCGTGGAGCAGGATTGGTACGCAATCCGCGAAGCGCATCATTAAAGTAAGCCCGGGTTGGTTGGTTAGGATCGCATCCGCTTGCAGATGAGGCGACTCCGGAGACCGTGGGGCTTCGGCGATTACCACCTCAACGCCATGTACCTGCCAGACATCATAGACAGAAGCCGGGTTGCGTTCTAAAGTTGCCAATGCAAGATTACGATTTTCTTGCACCCTCTCCAGGGCATCACCGACCGTGCTGCCCAGGTTCAATGCAGCCCAAGGATCTGGACTAACACCTCCTTTTCGGGTAAAAAAAGCGTGGGTGGGGCCATGACCCAACTGCTCAAATTGAAAATAACGGATTCTTCCGTTCGACTGAAAAGGCATAAATATATTTATTTCTTGAGGATGGCAAATTTCTTGGCCAACAAGCGGCGAGTGTCTGCCATACTCTCTTCAATGAGCGGGAACATGAACCAGGCGGTTGTAAGACCAAACAGACAGCCGGTTATCACCCGCAATAATGGGGTGCTTTCACGGTATGGCAGGATGGATTGGATAAATGTGTTCGGGATCTGGCTGAATAACTGGGAGAAGCCGTCTAGTCCGATGGGTCCCAGCCCGACCACAACCCAGATGAGCCAATGAAGTTTTGGCAATTTCCGTCCAGTGAGGGCATAAAGTACGCCAAATAAAGCCATCGCACCCCAGATGGCAACATCTCTTTCGCACAAAGCCACCTTATAACCGAGCGACGCATTCCCTTCGAAAAGGCGTGCCTGGATCCGGCTCGGGTCGCTCAGGTCTGTGATTCCGCTGACCTGCTCGAAAGTCAGCACGCCGGGTATGTTCGCTGCCGTGTGCGGATAATATGCTTGTTCACCAAACAGGAAGAATGACCGGAAAGCCCATTGGTGGCAAAGTGGACTGTAGATCTTGTATACAACTTCAGCCGGGGTGTTCATACCTGCTTCCTTGAAGATCGGCGCCAGGAATGGAATGCCAATGTAGAGGATCAGAAATGCATTGAAGACAGCCAGGTAATGTTTCGATATCCAGTAAGACATTTTATCCGCCTTACTGATCGTTTTGGTACGCGAGCTGTTCACTTGGAAGGTTTTATCATTGATATTTTCAAGTTGCACCCGGCGGTCGGCAGCAGCACCGAGAGTCATCTGAAGTTCCTGGCGCGTGAAAGGCGCTTTCAGCCGGAATGGTCCCGCTTCCACAACCGGGATTTCCAAAGCGAAAGTATCCCGCAGGGAGGGGTCGGAGTCAATATCGATGACTGCCAATTGATGCGGAACGATCTCCTGCAAGGCTTTTAAATCTTCTTCGGTCTGATTGCACAGTTCACAACCAGCACGGGTATACAACGTGACAGTGATCATTTATTTGCGCCTTTAAAGGATCGATTTTGAAAATCTTTTTCCATGCTCATATTCACTCTTATAAACCAAAGTTAATGTTCGGGATGTAATTCGCCAAGGCGCTGAATGAGCCCAGGAAGAGTAGGATACCAACCACAACCAGTAGTACGCCCATTATAATTTCGACTACGCGCATCAAATTACTGAAGCGGCGAAGGAGCGTTCCAACCCAGCCGATCCCCAAGGCAGCCAGCAGAAATGGAATTGCCAACCCGGCGGAATAAGCAACCCCTAGGGTTGTACCCTTGATGATTGAACCACCGTTGATGGAGAATGTCATGATCCAGCCCAATACCGGTCCAATGCATGGCGACCAGCCAGCTGAAAAGAAAATGCCCATCATTGCCGAAGAAATGTAACCCCAACGCCGGTCCACCTGGGAGTGGATACGCACATCATATTCTAAAAATGGAATGCGGAAAACTCCGATCATGTGCAGGCCAAAAATAATGATAACAACCCCGCCTATTTTGGCCAACCAAGTACGAAAATCAAAGAACAATAGTCCAAGCGCTGAGGCGATGATATTAAACAGAATAAAGACCAGGCTGAAACCTAGCACGAATGCCAAGCCATGCAAAAAAGTTACCCACCGATTCTTACCGTCCGATTCACCGCCGGCTGCACGTCCGCCCAAATATCCGATATATGCAGGTACCAGGGATAAGACACACGGAGAAAGAAAAGAGGCCAGACCTGCCAGGAAAGCAAGCCCGATTGTTACATTAAAACTATTCATTTCTCCTCATCACCATTAAGGGGTATCTTCTACGATCACGTGCGTACTGCCAGTCATGCCTTGATGAGTGATATCACCCAGGTCGAGCGAAACTGTCGGCTGAGACCAGCGGAAGATCCATTTCGCATCCTCTGGTTTGCAGTTAACGCATCCGTGTGAGCGCTCCGTGCCGAAATCGTTATGCGAGGTCGCGCCATGGACGGCTACGCCATCGCCCATGAAGAGCGTCGTCCAGGAAATTCCCGGAAGGTCGTAACTGGAACCCCCCACTGTATTGGCTGCCATACGTACGGAAATCAGCTTCCTCCAAACGGGAAAATCGCCGATTGGCGTCGAACCTTCCTGCACACCCGTGGAGACCCGGCAAAAATAGACCTCCTTGTCGCCTTCTTTGCACGTCAAAGTCTGGTAACTGGTATTCACCACGATTTTTTTGATTTCCGGGTCCACATCCGGATTGATCGGTGAGACATCCTCCTCGGTTAAAGGACGAAATGCCGCCCCTTCCGCCCAAAAGAGATCGCCGGGATTTCCGTAGCGCTCATTCACGTGATATTGTATGGTGCCTGAATCCGAAGTACGGATGCCATCGATCCACATGACTTGTGAATAATAAAGGCGCGCCTGTAGACTATATGCAACATGGTCGCGCATCCAGCCCGATACCGGAGAAGGGTTATCCATTAATAGGTCCACATATGGGACCGTTACTTCTCCCCAAAAACCTGCCTGACCCTGTGGCACTGTAGACATCGGTGTATTGGGAAGATTGCGGCAAGGCTGTAGATAAAGAGAATGGATATACCCCTCCGGAGTCTCCACCCAACGCTGGTTGGGAAGATTTACGTCAATATTTTCCGCGCTGACTTCTTTTAACCAGGGGAATACTTCGTCCCGATGAGCATCGCGAACTTTTGTACCGCTAACATCGGGTCGGGTCATGATCGCGATCGTACCGCCCCATTCCATACTGGTATCGGAAGTGCAATTGCGCCCCAAAAGATCAGCTTGTGGAAAATCAGGCAGAAGAACCGCACGGGTATACTGGCGTATACCCGATCTGGAGTACAAAGGACCCAATGCCATCGCACCCAAGCCGAGGCCTGCCATTTTTAAAAATTCACGACGAGAGACAGGTCGATTGGATGAAGCCATGCAGTCAAGGATACCCGTAAATAGGAAGGAAGTCAACCGGCACCTTAAGCGTGCCTTAATAACATTCCCGCCGCTTGGATTCAGGCGGCGGGAATGGTTTTTAGGTCAGCACATTTTATTTCACATCGCCAATTGCCATTGTAGTTGCACTGAAGCCGGTAATATCGACACCAGGGTCCAAGTATACTATCACCGAAAAAGGATTTGTTTCATCTGGAGCAATAGCGTCTCCAGTCGGGAAGACAGACGTATATTCCATCGCTACCAACTTGCCCTCGGAATCCATGACCATTGCAACCACCGTGATACCGCTAAGACTCTTGCCGCTGGTATTGTCAACATTGCCGCTAAAAGTCCAGGTTGCACCGTCATTTTGTAACGCTTCGCCTGAAGTTTTTAGATCAACGATCTCATAAGGAGTTGAAGATGTGAATCCGTTATCCATCTGTGCAGAACTGGTCTTCACCAGAGCTGCCTGGTCAGGGCTGTAGTTCGATCTACCGAAAGATGAAATACTGAAGGGGGTTGCTACACCTGGTTTCATCGGAACAGGAACGAAGGAATAACTGGCATCCATTACCGTACCATCCACCCCATATAGACCGCCAACCACCAGGGAATCGAGAGGTTCGCCAGAATTATTGGTCACCCAACCGACAAGATGTGCGGAACCGTTTTGATCGAAAAATGTATTTGTAACCTTGACATCAATTGGATAATCGGTCACGCTATCAATAGCATCTCCGTCCAAATATAGTTTCCATTTGGTTACCCCTTCCGGGTTGGGAAAATTAATTTCAAAAGGAGTCCGATCACGTTTAAGCGTGTCGCCAGAGGGAGCCAATTCCGTGGCATAGGTACCTGACAAGCCGGCAGACAACACGGTATTAGAATCGTCTAAAACAGCACCCGCCAATCCATTAATATGCGCCCACTGGCTGCCTGTATTGATCAGTTCCCCGGTCAAGAAATAAGTACCCATACCATCATCCAGGATCTGAACATTTTCCCATTGAAGAGCGCCTCGGTTGGCATCACCTGTTTGTTGGTTTGTTACTGTTACATTGTATGAGGCTGGTGTTCCTCCAGTTGCAGCGTAAATGTATTCGAAGGGGGAACCTTCGCTGGGTGCAAGGGTATACAGCATCGGATATACAATCGTGTTCGCCATGATATCGCCATTCTCATCCCTCAACATTGAGTTACCTGAGGCATCCTTGATATCAAGTGTCAGTTGTATCGAGCTCAGCACATTATCAGTATTATTATCCACCTCGCCAACAATATGGTAATTACCTTGTCGATCAACATAGGAGCTCGTACTGGCGATGACCAAATCATGAGACTGGTTGGCTGGTGTTCCGGTAGCGGAAGAACTGGAATTTGGCGTGGAAGAGCTGGAATTTGGCGTAGAAACTGTCGATTTCCCACAGGCGGGTATCAATAGGACAAGTGCAACCATTGCCATATACAATGCAATCTTATGTTTCATCTTATTCTCCTGTTCAGAGTAAATTCAATTTGCTGAATATTTTAGCACAGCACGGGTAGAGGGAATTTCATTGTTGGCACTTATTATCCTAAATGTTCTGCCAACCCGTTAATACAATCCGTGCTGACCTTGTGGCCACCATCAGACTCGCAATATGTGACCCGCACTCCCGTACCTTTCAGAATCGCCACGTCCTTGCGTGCCTGCTCTACAGGGATCATATCATCCTGTCTCCCATGCGTAACAAAAACCGGCTTTCCCTCAAGGGTACGCTTGGCAAGCGGCGTCTCTGCACCGCCCGGGATGAAACCAGAGAGCACAGCCAACGACCGGATGTGTTCCGGATAAAGCAGCGCAACGGTATAAGATAAGGCCGCACCCTGGCTGAATCCCATCAAATCGATCTGGTTGGCACTGATACCCATCATTTTAGACCAATCATCAATAAAACTTATCAGCAACCCAGCAGATGGGCGTAGATCATCTATTACAGGCAGTCCCCTAGTTCCCGGCTGGATCTCACGCCAGGTATAGCCTCCTTCTGGTGCGGGATAATGCCCGCGTGGGGACAAAACATCCATCTGTGGAGGGAGCTTGCCGGTAAAAACCCACATCGAATTTTCGTCGCCGGTCCAGCCATGCAGCATTACTAGAAGTCTGGATGGTTCAGAAGTGGCCGGACGGAAACGAAATATCCAATCGCGGAATTCACCCGTTTCGCCATCAATCCTGGTTGGCACGTTTGGCGATCCAATCCATCAACATCATGATCAGCACCACCAGTACAACCGGGACCATTCCTCCTAAAAGGCATAAGAAACCGATCATGGCAGCACCAAAGCCATAAAATAAATAGATCATCCCATCCCCCACTACGAATAACAAGACCAGTGCCCCAATAATCAGGCGAAAATTGGTCTGGCGGACATATTTTCGCAGGTCACGGGTCATGGATCATTTCTCCGACCAGAGCGGAAAGTACTTCCTGCGCAAGCGGTACGGCCAGGCAGTGGCATGCTTAAGTTCTGGCAGGGCGGCATCCATGGCTTCCTCGCCCAGGCAGATGATTTTATGCACATCCACCGTATCGAGTATACCAATCCCTTCCACATCCGGGCGGACGATCACATCCGGGGCGTCGATTTTAAGACGCAATTCAGTCAGCATCCGTGATCCTACATCTGTAGCCTGGATGTAAATATTGAGCGCCTGGGCCAGTCGAAGGTGGCTGAGTCGCTCAATAATTGGCGCGGGGATGACCGATGGGAAGCGCAGCGACAATGGCACCCGCTCTTGTCCCATCTGTGGTGTCAGGACAACAGCAAGGATCGGCAGGTTGGGCGCCAGCGAACGGGCAACGGAGACAGGTACCGGGTCAAGGGTGGCCCCATCTACTAATTGGTGTTCCCCAATTGTTTGTGGGGGAAAAATGGACGGGATGGCGATTGTCGCCAGGACGGCATCCAATACGCAGCCTTCGTGTAATACAACTTCTTGCGCTGATTTGATATCTACGGCCACCACCGCGCAGGGTATATTCAGTTTCTCGAATGTTATTTCTCCGAGCAACTCTTCCAAAACCTTATTTGCCCCAGCTAGGCCCAAGATGGACGGCCCTTCGCCGTTGGAACGGCCAAACAACTTGCTTTGGTCCAGTTTGAGAAGCCTTGATTCCATTTCGTCTGGAGTGTAACCGGCAGCATATAACGTCCCAATAATTCCACCTGCGCTGGTTCCGGCCACAGCCCGCACCTGATAGCCTTCTTTTTCCAGGCGGCGGAGAACGCCAATGTGTGAGTAACCGCGCGACCCACCTCCCCCGAGAGCAACTGCTATATCCATAGTCTTCATCCTCGATTATTGATGTAGAATATTATACCCTTCTAAGGAGTTTCCATGCCTGCGATCGAATCAAACGAAAGTTCCTCACCCATTGTGACTCGCGCCGTTGCTGCTGGCTTGCGCGGCAAATTCTGCGATAACTATGATTTTCCTCCTTGGCAGAAAATATTGTTGACTATCCTGGGTGCATTACCTCAGGGAGCCGCGCTGTTTACAATTAGCCGTTTTGAGTCCATTTCTGGCTTGGCACCCGAAGTGTTGAAGGATTTCTCGGTCGATGAACTTGTGCGTCAGCGCCTTGGCGACTACGAACAGCTGCCTGGTAGATTCCCGGCCATCACGGTCGGGGCTGCCCTTGGTGGCGCAACATCGTACCTGTCGCTGGCTCTGGGTGGCCCATTTCTACCCCAAACTTTTGTCACCACGCTCAAACGCGGTTCCCAAACCGGCGATGTGAACGAGTATTTACACCGTTCCCTGGATAATGCATTGCGACTCGCTGACGAGAACCCAGGCCTGATGACCATCCAGCACTATGACCCGGTCCATGATGGCTGGATGACTCGCTTTGTCAACCACCTGCGCTTCAAATTGCTTGATCTGCCGCCCGCCTATGCCGACTTCATCAAGTCCAGGCTGGAGCCGGGTGGCGCTGTTGTATACCTTGAAGGCGGTGCTTCATGGCTGCGCTATCGAGTGGGACCGCGTAGCGTTTTCCAAGTGGGCGGCTGGGGTGGGATTCCCGCTGAAGAATTCTTGGAAGGGAGCGACCGCATCCGCAAGTATGCATCCCGCGCCGGGTTGAAATTCACGGATTGGAAGTTGAGGGACTACCCTCTCGAACGCGGTCCCGAATCTGAATGGGGTTCCGAGCCAGGACTGGCTGAGGCGTTGGAGACATTCTGCAAATGGGAGGGCTATCGCTTTATACGCATTCGTTTGTCCCAGCCGAACGATTTCTCCCAACTGGCTTTTGCTGCGGCGCAGAAACTCCTTGCAAAAGAAGATCGCCAAGCCTCTGGCGTGCTGGTGGAAATGTTCAGCCAGTTCGACACCAGCGCTGCAAGGCAGGCTGCTTTGCTGCCCCTATGGTTGATCTTTAACACCCAAGACAGCTTGGATTACCTGAAAGGAATGCGAGGGCAGTTCCCCAAGGGGAAACCAGTCTTCTTTTCGCCTCTGGCGACATTCTCGCTTACCCCGGACCTCGTGCCTTGGAAAGACTGGGAAACCTGCCTGACCGGGATCAAGTGGATTAATATCGGCACACGCCCGAGTCATTACCCGGCGGATGCACGCGCACTGGTCAAATGGTCCCAACCGTTGCGCAAGTGGGTGGCAGAGAACCGGAACCCGATTACCAGTCGGTTGGGGGCGGAGGAGTTGCAGGAGTTGTCCCACTAATTCAGTAATAACATTAACAATCTACAATTATTTACATATGGAACTTCTACAACAAATCCAGCAGCAGATAAGGCTGCTGGATTTGTTGTAGATTATTAATTCCCCCGTCAGCTATCCCATCGCATCCACCAATTTCTCCACATCCCGGTGTGTGTTATAACCCTGCATTCTCACACGGATGAATTTGCACCCATTTCATAAAATTACCCGGACTTCGATACGAAATTCATCGCAGACCGCATCAACTCTGTATAGCAGCGTCTCAGAAATTCAACTGGCTCAGGTTCCAATTCTCGTTGCCAGCGTTGATAGGTCTGAAAGACCCGGCGCGTTGTCGCATTGAACGAATCATGGTTGAGGAATGTGACCGAAGGGTCAAGAAGAAAGTGGCGGCGAAGTCCATACATCAATTCCTACATAAGATCCTAAAAGAAAGTGGATTATACGATGGTGTTGATTATAATCAATCCGTGTTTTCCATCCGTCGTTTTTTCAACAATCCTGCCATCCCTCAAGAATATCGGCGAAATTTCGTTCATCTGTATTTCGATATCGCCTGGTTTGGCGTTCTTAGTGGTAGCGCGATTAGTTTCCTAACTATTTATGCTGCTCGGCTTGGAGCCAGCGGTTTCCAAATTGGCATCCTCGGTGCAACACCAGCCGTGGTCAGTCTTTTTCTCTCCATACCCGCCGGGAACTGGCTCCAGAAGCGACCGATAGGCAAAGCTGTCTTCTGGTCAGCCGTGCTTTCCCGAATAGGATATTTCCTTTGGATACCTCTTCCATGGCTGTTTGGGAATCAGGGTCAAATTTGGGCCCTCACCATTATCACGCTGATCATGGGTATCCCGATGTGCGGGTTGGGCGTCGGTTTCAATGCTTTATTTGCAGCCGCTGTCCCAAGTGAATGGCGTGCTTCCGTGGCAGGCATACGCAATGTGATGCAATCGCTAACTTTCATCATTTCCTCTCTCGTTACTGGATATATCCTCAATCATTTGCGCTTTCCACTCGGATATCAAGTCGTCTTTGGGATAGGGTTCTTGAGCGCGGCCATGAGTACGTTTCACTTGTTTTTTATCCGGCCGCCCTCAGCACCCTCTCCCGGGGTTGTTATTGAAAACGATCCCTCTCGCGTTCCAATGGTAGGAAATATACGCCGAGATTTGCGCGCCACCCTTCGTCTAGACATCTGGCGAACGCCCTATCGTAAAGTCCTATTGGTTCTTTTAGGCTTTCACCTGGCTCAGAACATTGCCTTCCCCCTCTTTCCGCTCATTACAGTTAACAAGCTCCATCTAACAGATGCGAACATCGGGCTTGCCACTGCATTGTTCTACATGGCAACCCTGCTTGGCTCGACCCAGTTCAGCCGCCTGGAACATAAAGCCGGCCATCACAAGCTGACTGGTTGGGGCGTGGCTGGAATGAGTATTTACCCCATCGCCATGGCGCTTGCTCGTAATGCCATGCACTACTACCTGCTTTCCATTGTTGGCGGGTTTGCTTGGGCATTGGTCGCTGGCGCCTACGCCAATTATTTGCTCGAGCGAATCCCGCAAGACGACCGGCCATCCCACCTGGCCTGGTACAACATTATTCTGAATGCAGCTGTTCTTATTGGTTCGTTGACAGGACCATTGCTAGCCAGTGTTATTGGGATAGAAGCAGCCCTGATCACCTTTGGCATCCTGCGCCTTCTGGCAGGAATTGCCATTCTGGAATGGGGATAAATGGTTTGCTCCGGATAATTACTATGTTACAATCTTCAAGAATTGGTCACTATGCCTGAATATGTTAAATCTCTTGCAACCAACCGCAAGGCAAGTTTTGAATATTTCCTCTTCGAGCGGTTCGAGGCTGGACTGGCTCTGAAGGGTAGCGAGATCAAATCCATTCGTGCTGGTCAGGTCAGCCTGGCAGAAGCGTATATACGCGTGGATGATATCCGTGGCGCCTTTCTTATGGAAGCGCACATTGCTCCTTATGTACAAGCCAACCGCTTCAACCACGACCCGAAGCGGGCCCGCCGGCTTCTGCTCCATAAAAAGGAAATTCGCGAGCTTTGGGATGCTGTCCGTCAGAAAGGCGTGACAATCGTCCCGATACGCGTCTATCTTAAAGAAGGCCGAGCAAAGCTCGAAATCGCAATCGCCAAGGGTAAGAAATTACATGATAAACGCGAAGCAATTGCAAAGCGGGATGCTGAACGTGAAATGGATCGGGAAGCACGCTAGCACCGGGAATCATTCATCTGCAACTTCTTCTTGAAAAACCGCCCGATATTTTCTCATCGGGCGGTCCTTACGATTTATACGAGCGGATAAAAGCATCCACCATGTCCGGGTCGAAATAGACCCCTCGATTCTGCCTTATCTCTTCGATGGCCTCTTTGGCCATCATACTAATATGGTATGGACGGTTCGTTGTCATGGCATCGAAGGCATCTACAATTGCCAGCCATCGCCCTTCTCGTGGGATCTTCTCTCCGCTCATTCCATTCGGATAACCGGTGCCGTTCCACCACTCGTGGTGATAAAGGACATAAGGAATGGCGGTTCTTAAGTGATCCACTCCCTCCAACATCTTTGCCCCTACTTCCGGGTGCTGACGCATTAACTTCCATTCATCTTCATCGAGTGGCCCTGTTTTTTTCAATACCCGGCTTGGTACGATAATTTTGCCAATATCATGCAAGATCGCCCCAAATTCCAATATTACAATGTCCTCATTTTTCCAGTCAAGAGCGAAAGCCAGGTTGAGAGCCAGACGGCGGACCCGTTCAAGATGACCGGCAGTATAGGGGTCGCGTGCTTCGATGACATTCGCCAGCATGATCACTGTCTGCAAGTGAGCTGTACGGGTATCAAAAAGTTCTACCATGCGCCGGCGATCGAGTCGGGAACGCACAGCATTTATAAGTTCGGGCGCATCGAACGGTTTAAACAGGTAATCATCCGCGCCCAACAATCGCGCTCGGCTGACATCCGCTTTTTCAGTTCGGGCACTTAGGAACAAGAACGGGACGGTGACCCCGTTTGGCATGACCCGTACCGCCTCCAACAACTCATATCCATCCATCTCGGGCATCATAATATCCGACAGGATAAGGTCTGGTGTTTCACTTATAAAATGATCAAACGCCTGTTTCCCATTGCTTGCCGCGTGGATCTCAAATCCCTCGGCCTCCAGAATGTTACGCATGACCTCGAGCAGAAGAGCATCGTCTTCAACTAAGAGTATATTACTCATCCAGTTACCTTGGCGTTTTCAATGCGATATAAAACCACCTTTATGCTTAAATTATAAGCCTTCCATGACAATTATAGCCCACCGGTTTAACCAGTTGATAATCTGGCGATACCCACCAGCGCCTGTCCTAACGATATACCCCCATCATTCGCTGGGATTTGGTGATGAATATAAACATGGAAACCATCCGAAGACAGTAACTGCATTGTACCTTCCAGGAGTGCCATATTCTGCCAGACTCCCCCACTTAATGCAATTTCGGTCAGGCCAGTGTTATCTCTGATTTGCCCGCATACCTGGCGGACCATATGCACCACACCATTATGAAACCGCGCAGATATTATTTGAACGGAAACTCCCTTGCGTATGTCCTCCAGCAAGGCACTAAAGACCGGGTGGGGGTTGATGGTCCCGTTTTGGAACTGAAACTGGTATGCGCCTGATTCAGCCCTATCCATGACCGCCTCAAATTCAATTACTGCCTGTGCCTCGTAATTGACTTTCTGTCGCACTCCTGCCAGTGCTGCCGCCGCATCAAATAGCCGGCCCAAGCTTGTCGTTTGAGGCGTGTTTAAGCCTCGCTCCAACTGAATACGGAGCGCCATACGATCTTCGTAACAAAAATCTCCAAAAGGAGCGAGTTCTTCATCCCAATCTATTCCTAAAGACCAGAGTAAGGCCAGCGCCGTGCGGGCGGGGCGTTTAATGGCCGCATCCCCACCCGGAAGTGGGAAAGGAGCCAGGTGGAATTTACGCTCATACTTGGTGTAATCGGCAACCAAGAACTCTCCCCCCCATATATTTCCGTCATCCCCATAGCCGGTGCCATCGAAAGCCACTCCAATGACCTGGTGCGAGCCATCCAACCCGTTATCAGCCATGCAAGCTGCGATGTGCGCATGGTGGTGTTGAACACCAATCGCAGGAATATCTTCGCGTTCAGCACGCTCCAAAGCGTAACGGGTGGATAGATAATTAGGGTGTAGATCGTAGGCTATGGCCTCGGGTTGGATACGGAACAGCCGCTCGAAATGGGAAATACTATCCTTAAAGGAAAGCAGGGTTTCATAATTTTCCATGTCGCCAATATGCTGACTGAGAAAAGCATAACGCTCGCGGGTAAGACAAAATGTATTTTTAAGCTCTGGTCCGGTCGCCAGGATGGATGGGCCTGCAACTGGGAGTTGAAGTGGATCAGGGGCGTAACCACGCGACCGGCGCAGAAAGTAAATCGGGTTTTGAGGTTTCGATGATTCGGTTTCTTGAACACTTGTTTCCTGGTTACCCAGCACCCTTGTCACCGAGTCATCGCACCTGGTGTAAATATCACGGTTATGCAGCAGAAAGGCATCCGCCAATGAAGATAGCCGTTCGCGGGCTTCATCGTTTCCCGTGGCGATCGGCTCTTCAGACAGGTTGCCGCTGGTCAAAACCAAGGCAGTCAACGGTTGGTCATCTACACTCAGTAATAGATAGTGTAGTGGTGTGTATGGGAGCATAACGCCGTGAGTGTCCTGCTTCGGGGCCACATCAGTAGCTATAATCGATTTTGGTTTTCGGTGAAGCAGGACGATCGGCCGTTGGTGCGATTCAAGGAGATTGCGTTCGTCCTGGCTGATAACACAATTCTTTTCAATGGTTTCAATATCTGGCATCATCAGGGCAAAGGGCTTATCCACGCGCAGTTTTCGCCTGCGTAGTTCAACCACTGCTTCCACATTGGTTGCATCGCAGGCCAAGTGAAAACCTCCCAGACCTTTGATCGCCAGGATTTTTCCGGCTAACAGCATCTTCTGCGCCGTGCGGATCGCGTTATCCCCTTCTGATATCTGTTTTCCACCGTCTGAGGTCAATTCCAGCCAGACCTTTGGCCCGCAAACCGGGCAGGCCACGGGCTGTGCATGGAAGCGTCGGTCAAGTGGATTCTGATATTCTGCGGTGCAGTCCGGACACATCTCGAAGAGCGCCATGGTCGTATTGGGGCGGTCGTAAGGGATGTCGGTGATAATTGTGAAGCGCGGGCCACAGTTTGTACAGTTTATGAACGGGTAATGGTAGCGCCGGTTGGCAGGGTCGAAGAGTTCGCGCAAACAATCCGGGCAGATGGAAACATCCGGAGAGATCGGTTGGAAGGCGTCCTCTACTACTTCAGAGGCTGTGATCTCAAACTTCGTGAATAGGCCCGGTGAACGAAAAGATATATCAAGGCTGTCGATACGCGCCAAGGGTGGGAGTTCGGCCTTCAAGGCAGTAACAAAAGCATCTAATGCTTCCTGGGTTCCAACTGCTTCGATGTCCACCCCTGCGGATGTATTGTGCACCCAACCAGTCAGTGCAAAGCGAACTGCCAGGCCATAGACAAATGGCCGGAAGCCAACGCCTTGAACAATACCGGTAATGTGGAGCTTTGCACCACGTAACTCAGACATTTTCAGGCTAATCTTAGACTATTAATTTATACTATACCCAGACTCTTCGCTAGGAATGCATACACATCAGCTAATTCTTCAATGAGTATGGCGGTCGGTTTTCCAGGTCCATGGCCGGCCTTGGTTTGGATTCGGATCAGGGTCGGCGCCTCTCCCGCCTGGCAGGCTTGCAGACGTGCGGCAAATTTGAAGCTGTGCCCGGGTACTACACGGTCGTCATGATCGCCCGTGGTGACCAGTGTCGGTGGATACTTCGCACCGGGTTTGAGGTTATGGTAAGGTGAATAAGCATAGAGGGTCTTGAACTCGTCGGGCTTGTCGGAACAACCGTAATCACTCACCCAGGCCCAACCGATGGTGAACTTATGGAAACGCAGCATATCCATAACTCCCACGATTGGTATACAAGCTCCAAAAAGGTCCGGGCGTTGTGTCATACACGCACCCACCAGCAGACCGCCATTGGAGCGTCCTTCGATTGCCAGTTTGGAATTTGAAGTTATCTTCTTGGTTACCAGCCATTCAGCACAAGCTATAAAGTCATCAAATACATTCTGCTTGTTTTGGATCATCCCGCCCTTGTGCCAATCTTCGCCATATTCTCCTCCGCCGCGCAGGACGGCTACCGCGTACACGCCACCCATATCCAGCCAGGCCAGCCGGCTGGCTGCAAATACTGGGGTCTGTGAGATGTTGAAGCCACCGTAACCATACAGCAGGGTTGGGTTCTGACCGTTCAGTTTCAGATCAGTATGATGGATAAGGAACATAGGAACCTTTGTTCCGTCCTTGCTGGTGACAAAGACCTGGCGTGTAATGTAGGGGGTGAAATCAAACTGGATGGATGGTTTGAAGATCTCTTCACTTTTCCCATTCTCAAAATCGTATCGGAAAACGGTCACCGGGTGGACAAAGGAGTGGAAGAGGTAGAACATCTCCTTGTCCTCGCGCCGACCCGCCAACGTCGATCCGTAGCCATAGGTCACCGAGCCAAGTGTGGGAAGCTTGATTTCACCCAGCAGATTGCCGTCCAACGAAAAACACTTGAGAAGTTCATGGGCATCGTGAAGGTAAATTGCAACAAATTGGTTATTGATGATCGTTACCGCTTCAAGTGTGTCCCCGGCCTCCGGGATGAGTGTCCTCCAGTTGGGAAGCTCTGGCCGGGTGATATCGATCGCGATCATTCTGCTCTTGGGAGCCTCCCGATCGGTTTGAAAATAAAACAAGGGGCCATCATTGCCAATGAAGGAATAGGTGGCTTCCAGGTCCGGGATGAGTTCGATCACATCTCCATTTGTCTCCAGATTCTTATAAAAGAAACGGTTGCGCGTGTCTGTACCCTGCGAGACACTTATTGCAAGGTAGGTCCCATCGTTGCTGATTTCTGGACCAAATCCCCATTCGGGCTGGTCTGGTCGGGCATAAACAAGTGCGTCGTCTGTTTGCGCGGTATTGAGACAGTGGAAGTAGATTGCCTGGTTGTAGTTGGCTTCTTGATACTCTTCCCCTTCGGCAGGGGCAGCATAACGACAATAATAAAAACCGCTATGGTCGTGCGCCCATGTTGCGCCACTGAACTTGCTCCATTCCAGGGTTTCCGGAAGGTCTTCTTTGCTTTCGACATTCCTGATTTGCCATTCCACCCAATCAGACCCGGATTTGGAGATGGCATACGCCAGCCAATTGCCATCGTCACTTATCGACCAGGTGTTTAGCGCTGATGTCCCGTCATTACTGAGCATGTTGGGATCAAGAAGGATGCAGCCAGTGGAAGTGGGGTTGTCCATAACATACATCACATCCTGGTTTTGCAATCCACTGTTACGGAACTGGAAGTAACGGTTGCCGCGGTGATATATGGTCATGGCGCGCGCATAGTCCCACAATTCGGTCAGACGTTTGCGTAGCTGTTTACGCCTCGGGATTTGTTCCAAATAGTTGAAAGTCAACTCGTTCTGGGCCTTTACCCAGGCAAGCGTTTCAGGCGCATCGACATCTTCCAACCACCGATAGGGGTCGGCGACTGGAGTACCATGGTAATTGTCCACCTGGTTTCCGGTGGGGGCAGAGGGATAGGAAAGTTGGTTCGTAGACATGAGACAATTATACCTGTGAAGCGACATCCTATTCACGCGGTATGAATGTATCTACTATCTATACGAAATATCGTTTTAAATAATGCTGTCGCTACTTCCACAATCCCCGATGCGCTGTTCGTACCCTCTCAAAATCCATTTTTTCCACTTCGCGATCGTAGCTTACGTAGCCATTAACCTCAATCTCCACATCCGTCGTTTGTGTGTACACCGCTGCCGAGAGACCAGCATCCACCCATGGCTTCAATTCATTTTCGAGTAAATTGATGTACGCATCAGTCAGCGCTTCGGGGGTAGCATATTTCTTAAACCCAAAATCTGCTGACGGGTCCCAGAGATGTCCACCCACTTTCAGGCTGTAACCGCCAAATTCCGAAAGTACGGTGGCACGTACCTTCTCTGTTTTCTTTACCTTCAACTTCCGGAAGTAAACATGCAGGCTTTTACAATCGCCACCACCCTGGTCGAACCAGCCGCTGGTATGGTCCACCGGACGGGTGGGGTCGTAAACCTTAAGCCAATCTGCCATGGATTTTGCATCGAACTGCCCCCAAGCCTCATTGAACGGCACCCACATCCCGATGCAAGCGAAGTTATGTAAATGGTCTACCATTTCGCTTAGCTCGCGGTGGAAATCATCCCGGGATGCCGCTTCTGCCCGCCCAGACCGGCGGTAATTCCGGTCATGATGCGGCAGGCCCACCTGGTTGATTAAGAACAAGCGCACTTCGTCAGCCTCAGCGCCGCCGTTGGGCATGTCCTGCCAGACAATCAACCCAAGCTTGTCGCAGTAATAATAATAGCGTGCTGGTTCCACCTTTACATGCTTGCGTAGCATGTTGCAACCCAACCCCTTGACCAGTTCGATATCTTGGCGCATGGCTTCATCAGTGGGAGGGGTATACAGTCCATCTGGCCAGAAGCCCTGGTCTAACGGCCCGAACTGGAATAGCGGTCGGTTATTCAAGCACAGCCGCCCCCCTTCCACGCTGAACTTGCGCATCCCAAAATAGCTCCCGACCTTATCCTCTCCCATCTCAACTTCCAGATCATATAGCTGCGGCGAATCAGGATTCCATAACTTTGGGTTGGTGATCGGGACTTTGATTTCCTCCTCAGCCCCCTCCGCCTCAATGACGGCGATCAAACCCCCAGCATCCCTCACCCGGACTCGTACTCCGCCCGCGCCTGTTTGCTTCCCGAATAGATTTACCTTCACGCTGACCGTTTCTGTATCCACATCCGGTGTGATCTTCAACCCGTGAATATAATTCTGTGGAACAGGTTCCAACCAGACCGTCTGCCAGATCCCGGAACTGGCTGTATACCAGATAGTCTTTGGCTTGAGTACCTGTTTCCCGCGCTGCTGCCAGGCTGTGTCTGTAGGGTCCCAGACTGCAACTACCAGCTCGTTTTCTTTGCCTTTGATGACATCTGTAATATCATACTGAAATGGGATATAGCCGCCGCGATGTATTCCCATCCTTTGCCCATTAACCCAGACCGTTGCTTCCCAATCCACCCCTTCAAAGTGCAGTAGGACGCGCATTCCAGCCCAAGCGCTTGGGATGGAAAAGGCGTTGCGGTAAAATAACCTTTCGTCAGGTTCGAGGGAGCGCCCGACTCCGGATAATGCTGATTCAATTGGGAATGGAACTAGGATCTCGCCTGTGACCAAATCAGAATAATCCTGTTCGATTGGAGCAATTCCATATTTCCATAACCCGTTCAGGTTCAGCCAATCGTTGCGCCTCATCTGTGGGCGGGGATATTCCTGCCAGGCGTTTTCAGGGCTCACATTCTTCGCCCAGCGAGTCATAATGTGACCGGGGACGGGTTGCCAGTTCATCTTACCTCGATTATGAAACGATTTGTCGTGCTACGATGATTTCTTTTCCTTCACAAACCATAGCGGGATCGCCGCAAGGAGCGTGGCAACCCCCGCCACCTGGAACAGGATCGGGGTCGGGATAAAACCGGCTTGTCCATCTATCACCGTCGGGATGCCATAATGCGTCCCCAACCAGCCTCCCGTCAGCGGACCTAAGATCATTGGTAGCATCACCCAGAAGAAAAGGTAATAACCGGCAAACTGGCCGCGCTTGTCTTCTGGGAACAGGTCTTTGCTCCAGGTGCTCGTCGCGATTGTCCAGGCTGTCATTGGCATTAGCCACAGGATGCCTGTGATTAACAAAGGGACAAGGGTTTTGGAGAGCGAAAACAATAGCAACCCTACCATTTCAGCTCCTACCGCGAGCAGTGCAACCGGCTTTCGTCCCCAGCGGTCGATCAGCAAGCCAAGTGGATATGCCAGCGCAATTCCGCCCACCAGGATGGAGACTGCAATGGTAATGGTTGAACTGATCGTATCCAGCTTAATGTAATGCTGGAGATAGATCATTAGGTATGGGAAGAAAACATTTTGTGCAATAGCCCAGAGGGATATCCCCATCAGCACCAGGAAGAAGCTCCGGTTGGCAACCAGGTTCTTCCAGCGGAAACTCTCCGCGATTTGGCCCCAGTAGCTCCCCGTAGGTTTTTCGAGTATCGGTTCTTCTTGAACGAAAAAGCTGCCGATTAGCCCCAAAACAAATACCAATCCGCCGATAATATAGAAGAACGCATAATAGCCTAGTTTTTGAATGATGATTCCTGCGCCGCCATAAACGATTAATATAGCAACCCAAGTAAGGATTTCAACCACACTCATCACTCGGCCGCGGTTCTCGGTGGTGGTCACATCGGTCATATACGCGTTCAGCGAGGCATCGTTGGCGGTGGAGCCAAAGAAGGTCATCACACAATCGAAAAGGATCGCCATTCCAATTGCCAGCGTTACCGGGCGGAAGAAAGCCGCCGATGGGAACAAAGCGGTGAAAATGCCCCAAGCCAGGTATCCAAACAGAATGAATGGGCGGCGGCGTCCCCATCGGGTACGCGTCCGGTCAGAAAGAGTGCCCATCAGGATTGTCGTTAGCGTGGCTGCCACTGCGCTGGCTGCTACCATCCACGAAATTGGGCGCGGATCCGGTGTGATTTTGTCATACATAAAGGTATTGAAGAACTGATTCTCGACTCCCCAGGCCAGTTGGCCGGAAAACCCGAGTAAGATGATGGCGATCCATACTTTTCTTGTAAGAGCTGTATTGTTCTTCATAAATCCTCCTGGACATTAATACGGGCTCGGTTTGGTACCGTCTCGGATAACATGAATAACAAGGCAATCGGGCTCAATCTATATTTTACCAACGTGCGTGGTGCTCTTCCGCGAATCCGATCAAGTCTTTGATTTGAACGGCTCTTCCATCATCCGTCACAACCTTACCGTTATAACGTCCGAACATCTGGTGGACTTCGCTGGTGATGATGCCCAGATTGGTGCGCGCTGTGCGGTCTTTAAACGGTGTGAAGACCAAGTCCAGGCGGTCATCACTATCGGTAAACTTCCAGGGTTTCATGTAATCACCGGTAACATAATCGAACTTGACCTGCTCCAGTTTGTGAATGCGGTTCTCCAGGATAAGCGCATTTTCACCCGCTTTCGACAGATCTCCGAAACCGCACCCTAGATTAATGCCGACCGTCCGCCCATCATTTAAAAACCCGGACGCGCTGGCCCAATTCCAGTAGGACTGGTATTCCCAGACACCGCGCCCCCAGTCCAGGGAACCGGTGCAGTTCTTGGGGTTAAGCACTTCAGTTTCTTCGTTGTATTTGATCATCCCGCTGGCAGGAAGGCAGTTGATCTTGCGGTTGTAGTAAAAACGCTTCTTTCCGATGGGAATTACAATGTTCATCGACTCGTACCCTGTCGGGATTGCCAGCGAAATTTCAGCTTGAATGCCGCGTCCTTCGTGGAATTCTGGCCAGGAAATCGACAAATGCCGCTTTTCAGGATTCACGTTGAATGTAAGGCTCGCCTTCTTGTTTTCGAAATGGGAATTACCTTCGGTACTGTTGCGCGGTAGTTTTATTCCTTTTGCCAATGGGATGACCAGGCCTTCTTCGTGCAGTTCGCCGGTTTCAAAATCCATGCTGTAGACGAATATATTCCCGGCGTATCCAAGGTCTGCAATTGTCGCGGAGAAGAAATGTTGCGGGGTGAAAATTGCATAATAGTCCCAACGCTTGATCCGACAATGCTGGAAGGACTGCAAAGCATAGAAATGGGCAGCCTCCAGGTTACAATCCAGTAGGGGCTGGCGCGCCCAGCCTACTTGGGCAAGGGCGCCGTGGGGATTGAGAAGTTTTCCAGTTTGGGTCAATTCTGTTTGCATACTGCCTCCGATACCCACCAGTTTATAGCGAATGGCCGCACGTGTCAAACGACTGGCGTTATAATTTGCCCATGACTTCTTTCAGCATCGGCGTTGATATCGGTGGGACATTTACCGATTTCGTTATTTTCGATCCTTCCGCACAACAAATCCAGACCTTCAAGTTGCTCTCGACGCCTGACGACCCGGCGAAGGTGGTCTTGCAGGGTCTGAAGAAGATTTTTGATAAAAAGGGTTCTCAACGCGCAAATGTCATCCACGGCTCAACGGTGGCTACCAATGCGCTGCTGGAACAGAAAGGAGCGCATGCAGCCCTGGTCACAACCCGCGGTTTTCGCGATGTGCTCCAGATCGGACGTCAGAACCGCCCGGCTCTCTACGATTTTTTCGCCGACCCGACTCCACCTCTTATCCCATCTGAACTTCGCTTCGAAATGGACGAGCGGGTCACCCACACAGGGGAAATTCTTCAGGCAATAGATCCTGACCAGGTGAAAGCACTGATACCCGTACTTAAGGTACACGATGTTTCATCAGTGGCTGTCTGTTTATTGTTTTCATTTTTAAAACCTGACCACGAGCAGGCCATCGCAGCAGAATTACGCTCAGCAGGTTTCCTGGTTTCCCTTTCCTCCGAAATTCTCCCCGAATATCGCGAATATGAGCGCACCAGCACCACAGCCGTCAACGCCTATGTCTCGCCGGTTCTGGACGGGTATCTCTCGCACCTCGATCAAGCTCTTTCCCCTCAGACCCACTTGCGTGTCATGCAATCCAATGGCGGCACCATCAACCCGGCTGAGGCGCGCAAGTTCGGTGTGCGCTGTATCCTGTCGGGGCCGGCAGGCGGCGTTGTCGGGTGTGAGTATATCGGCAGGCTCCTTGCTCCTGCCAGTGGCATGCGCCTGATCGGATTCGACATGGGGGGCACGTCCACCGATGTCTCCTTGATCGATGGCAAACCCCAGGTAACCACCGAAGCGGTCATCGGCGGATACCCGATCCACATACCTCTTCTGGACATCCACACCATCGGTGCAGGCGGTGGTTCCATCGCCCGGGTGGACGCTGGCGGAGCGCTTCGGGTTGGACCCGATTCCTCTGGTGCAGATCCAGGTCCGGCGTGTTATGGGCGCGGCGATTCGCCAACCGTCACTGACGCGAACCTTGTTCTTGGTCGCTTGTCAACCGATCATTTTCTCGGTGGGCAGATTCCGTTGGACGCTTCCCGCGCCTATAAAGCGTTGGAGAAACTCGGTAGAACGTTAACTTTATCTGCTGAGCAAGCCGCCTTAGGTGTTGTAGCGGTCGCCAATGCCCACATGGAACGAGCTTTGCGAGTCATCTCGGTGGAACGGGGCCGTGATCCGCGCCTTTTTACTTTGCTTTCCTTTGGAGGCGCAGGCGGGCTTCACGCTGCTGATCTGGCGCGTGGATTGGGTATCCCACACGTGCTTGTTCCTCCACTGGCATCCACGCTTTCGGCTTTAGGTATGTTGGCCGCGGACGTCATCAAAGATTACACTCGAACTGTCATGCTCCCCGACTTCACTCCTATTGCAGATTTGAATGCCCAATTAGAAGTCCTTGCTCAACGTGGTTATCGTGAGATCCTTGCTGAGAATGTACCGGCGGAACATATCATTATTGAGCGTTTCCTGGATATGCGCTATTGCGGTCAATCCTATGAATTGATTACCCCTTTCAGTGAATCTGTATATGCCAATTTTCATCGCCTGCATCAGCAACAATATGGTTATGCGAATATCGAAGCCCCGGTCGAGGTAGTGAACTTGCGGGTCCGCGCCGTTGGTCAGGGCACACCTCCACCCATCTTGCCACGACCAATCCATGGGTCAGATCCATCTGCAGCCTATCTAGAATCGCGCCGCGTCATCTTTGCAGACACCTCCACCGAGACCCCTTTCTACCGTTCTGAATTGCTTGAGCCCGGTAACCGCATCCAGGGTCCGGCGGTTGTTGTTCGTTCCGATACAACCATTCTAATCGGTCCGTCCGATTTGGCTGAAGTGGACAGATTCACCGATCTGCTTATCGAGGTGGGAAAATGACCTACGACCCGATCCGCTTGGAAATATTCAAGCATTTGTTTGCGGCCATTGCTGAAGAAATGGGGGCAGTCCTGCGCAAAGCCAGCTATTCACCCAACATCAAAGAGCGGCGCGACTTTTCTTGTGCCGTTTTTGATGGACAGGGACGAATGATCGCGCAGGCTGCCCACATTCCGGTGCATCTGGGTTCGATGCCGTTATCGGTCAAGGCGGCAGTTGACCATTTCGCTGGAGATTTACGACCCGGTGATGTAGTTGTTCTCAATGACCCCTTCCAAGGGGGCACGCATCTACCGGATATCACGATGGTTTCACCTGTTTTTCTTGGAACAGAACACATACAGAATACTCATAGGACAAAAAGAGTACCTGAAGCCTTTATGGTGGATGGATCCCTGATTGGTTACGTCGCTTCCCGCGCCCATCATGCAGATGTAGGCGGGATGACACCCGGTTCCATGCCGGTGGGCCGTGAAATTTTCCAGGAGGGCTTGATCATCCCGCCAGTCAAGCTGGTCAAAGCCGGCCGGATGGACCAGGATATTCTCAACCTGATTTTAGCGAATGTCCGTACCCCCCAAGAGCGCCGTGGCGACTTGTCAGCGCAGATTGCAGCCAACCAGCGCGGCGCTGACCGTTTGACTGAGATGGTCAGACGCTATGGGCTTGGCGAAGTGACCGGCGCCGAAGAGCAGCTTCTCGCCTATACAGAGCGAATGACTCGCCGGCTGATCGAATCGCTGCCGGATGGTATCTACTGCTTTACCGACCGGCTCGATAATGATGGTATTGGTGACCAACCCGTGCCAATCACGGTAACTTTGACAATCCTTGGTGATTCGGTCAAGGTGGATTTCACCGGTTCCGCCTTACAACAGGCAGGCAGCGTTAATGCCGTTTATGCCATCACCCTCTCTGCTGTGTACTATGTTTTCCGCTGCCTGCTCGGATTGGATGTACCCAACAATTCCGGGTGTCTTGTACCAATTGAAGTCATTGCCCCACCTGGGACAGTTGTCAACGCTCTTTTCCCCTCACCCGTCGCGGGCGGGAACGTAGAAACATCCCAGCGCATTGTGGACGTTTTACTGGGTGCTCTGGCCCAGGCTTGTCCGGAACTGATACCGGCAGCCAGCCAGGGAACTATGAACAATATCACCATCGGCGGGCAGGCTCCTCTTTCCACGGAGGAACGAGAAGCCGGTACCAGGAGTCAGCCATTTACCTATTACGAAACCATTGGCGGCGGGATGGGGGCACGCCCCACCTCCGATGGGCCGTCCGCAGTCCATTCACATATGACAAACACACTCAATACCCCGGTCGAGGCGCTCGAATACGCCTATCCGCTGCGGGTCCTCCGCTATGAGATCCGCAAGGGTTCGGGTGGCGCTGGAAAATTCCATGGTGGGGAAGGTATCATCCGCGAACTCCAAGTGCTGACCGATTGTCAGGTCACACTTCTCAGCGACCGAAGGAAGTTTCCGCCCTATGCATTGAATGGCGGAGGGCTTGGAATGGTTGGCGAGAACTTGCTCATCCGTGGCGGTGTTGAAATTTCCCTTCCGGGGAAAGGAACCGTTGACCTGCAGCCTGGCGATATACTTTCCATCCACACGCCTGGCGGCGGCGGGTATGGTGTAAAATCATCTTGATGGAAATCTTGGAAAATTTCAACTTATCGCTGAGTGCGGACGATATTTTACGCGGCGAAGGCGCAGACCCGGAGATTGTACGCACCCGAAAACCGGCCTTGTTGAAAGCTGCTTGCTCTGCCCTGTCCGATGGATATAAAAAACTCCACCCAGTCGCACTCATTCAAACGATCAAAGTCGCCGAACATCGTCACGAACAGGTACTGTTGACAGATAATAAGAAAGTGACTGGTCCACTGGTTGCCCACCACTTGGCCGGGGCAGAATCGGTCACCGCAGTTGTTTGCACCATCGGCTCCGAGTTGGAAAAATACGCTTCAACTCTGGATGATACTATTTTGGCCTTGGCCCTTGATGGGCTGGGGAACGCAGCAGTCGAGGCGGTCGCCCAACAGGTCTGTGCCCGCATCCGCGAACAGGCGCAATGGCGCGGTTTGACCACGTCCGCCCCGCTGAGTCCCGGCGAACCAGAGTGGCCGGTTGAAGTGGGCCAGCCTCAGATTTTCTCCCTGGTCGACCCATCCCAGGCGGGTATCACGCTTACCACGGGCGGGATGATGGTCCCGAAGAAATCGCTCTCTTTTGTGGTAGGTCTCGGGCTGGAAATGGCCCAGACCAACCTGTGCGGACTTTGCAGTCTCTTTGAAAAGTGTTCCTACCACCATGTCTGAAACCTTCCGTATTGACTTTGAACCGCTTGGCCGGCGCGGAGCAGCCCTCCCCGGTCAGACTCTTCTGGACGCAGCCCAGGCCGCTGGGGTGGGATTGGCTTCTGTTTGTGGAGGTGCAGGAACCTGCGAAGAGTGCCGTGTTCGTGTGGTAGCCGGGACATTGACACCCCCCACACTGGTCGAGCAATCTGCCTTGAGCAAAGGCGATCTTGCGGCTGGGTTCCGTCTGGCCTGTCAGGCTGAGCCGCTTAGCAATGTAAAACTCGACCTCCCGCCCGAATCTCTTACCAGTGCCCAACGCCTGCAGGTGGAAGGGGTCGAGACCCGTATAGTTGTCGAACCGGCGGTACACACTCCAGGTGCATATGGCTTGGCTGTGGATATTGGAACAACAAAGCTGGCTGCCTATCTCGTCCGGCTTGAAACTGGTGAGACGGTAGCCAAAACAGGGGCGATGAATCCACAAATCGCCTTTGGTGAGGATGTGATTAGCCGGATCGCCTATGCTGGGCGTGAACCGGATGGGGCGGGGATTCTCCAGAAAGTTCTCATGGAGACACTGAATAATATGCTTCTGGAGATGTGCGCCTCTGCTAACGTTTCTCCCGATTCTGTCCTGGATGCTGTGCTGGTCGGCAACACGGTTATGCACCACCTGTTCGTCGGGCTGCCTGTGGAGCGGCTTGGCCACGCCCCATTCACCCCCGCTACCACCGGTTCTATAAATATTCCCGCCAGCAGTCTTGGATTGATTCTTGGCCCTGGTGCGAATGTTTACCTTCCCCCGGTCGTGGCAGGTTACGTGGGAGCTGATCACATCGCCATGCTTCTGGCAACTGAAGCTTGGGCTTCCCCACTTAACATGCTTGCCATTGATATCGGTACCAACACCGAGATCAGCGTGGTGTCAAATGGTAAAGTCACCTGCTGCTCGTGTGCCTCTGGTCCCGCCTTCGAAGGCGCACACATCCGCGAGGGGATGCGGGCTTCGCCGGGAGCCATCGAGCGCGCCCGCTGGTCCGAGGGACTTATCCTCTGGCAAAGCATCGGGGACCTCCCGCCGGTGGGCATTTGTGGCTCCGGAATTTTGGATGTGGTCGCAGCGTTACAGGATGGCAAACTGATCAAACCTACCGGTGGATTTAAGGCCACCTCCGGGTCTGAGCTTGTGCTTGTAACTGCCGCCCAGACGGGCCTGGGGCGGGACCTGGTTGTTACCCGCAAAGATATCCACGAGATCCAACTGGCAAAATCTGCCATCCGGGTCGGCTTGGAAATCCTTCTGCAAAACGCTGGACTGACCTATACAGACTTGGACGAATTTATCGTGGCTGGCGCCTTCGGCACCTACCTGGACCTGCGTTCGGCTGTGCGTACAGGGATGTTCCCGCCCCTCCCACTGGAACGCTTTCAGCAGGTGGGCAACGCAGCAGGGGTAGGTGCAAAACAAATGCTTATCTCAGTGAACAAACGAATTGAAGCCGAAACGATTGCCAGGCAGATTGACTATCTGGAACTGACCTCACAAGCAGCTTTCACACCGCTCTTCATAAACCATCTCTGTTTCGAGATTTGAACATGGACCTCCAACAACGTGTTATTGCAGCCTTCCACAAGCGTTTCGACGCAACCCCTGAGTTCATAGCACGCGCCCCTGGGCGGGTCAACTTGCTCGGCGAGCATGTGGACTACAATGATGGGTTCGTCCTGCCGGCTGCGATCGACCGGGTTAGTATGATTGCTTTTCGAAAATCAGGATCGCCAAACTCCACGATCCTTGCGCTTGACATGGGCGATGAAACCTCCTTTGACCGTCAATCCATTCTTGATCGGCAGAATTCAAACCGCGCTGCCCTCGCCAATTGGGCACGCTACCCAGCCGGAATGATGTGGAGCCTGAACACTGAGGGGTTGGACACACCTGGCATACAAGCTGTCTTTGCATCAGATGTGCCCCGCGGTGCCGGGCTGAGTTCCTCCGCCTCGGTCGAGATGGCCTTTGGCGTCGCCTGGGAGAAACTGGGTGGTTGGATCATCCCCCCCATGCGACTTGCAAAGATTGGCTTACAGGCTGAAACCCAGTATGTTGGTCTGAACTGTGGGATCATGGATCAGTTCGCTTCGGCTTGTGGAGTAAAAGACCGCCTTTTATACCTCGATTGCCGGTCGCTCGATTGGCGGGCGATGTCCCTGCCGGAAAATACCATCCTTGTTATTGCTGATACATCCGTCCGTAGATCTTTGACAGGCAGCGCTTATAACGACCGTCATGCTTCCTGTGAAGAAGCCGTAAGGATTCTGAAGGGTTTTCTTCCTGGGATCCGGGCTCTGCGGGATGTGAGCGTGGAGCAATTTCAACGCTTCTCCAACCGCTTGCCAGAAATTGCGGCCAGGCGAGCACAGCACATTGTCGAGGAAATAGCCCGCACTGAGTTGGCGGTCGAATTCCTCGAAAATAACGATGCCGTCCACTTTGGGGAATTGATGAATTGCTGTCATACCAGCTTGCGCGATCTGTACGAGGTTTCATGTCCGGAACTTGACGTTATGGTCTCAGTGGCCCAGTCTTTGCCCGGCTGTTACGGGGCTCGTCTCACCGGAGGCGGCTTCGGCGGGTGCACGGTCAACCTGGTGGACAGGCGATCGGCCAAAACCTTTGCCCGCCAATTGGCACTTGAATACAAGCATAAAACCGGTCTCAAACCCGAGGTTTATCTCTGCCAAACCGTTGATGGAGCCGGGGTAAAAAAGATTTAGAATCAGATACAATTAACCCCATGAGTGAAAAAGAATATACCCCTAAACGAGCAATGTCCATTCACGCCCATCCTGATGACCAGGAATTCACTGTTGCCGGGACTCTGGCTACTTGGGCTCAGGCTGGTTGCGAGGTGGTCTCTGTCATCGTCACCAGCGGTGAGGCTGGGTCGAACGAACTTTCCCGGAATGAAGTCTACAAGCCGGAACTTGCCCGCCTCCGCGAGATTGAGCAGACCAGTGCCAGCCTTGAACTCGGTATTAAGGAGACGGTTTTCCTGCATTACCCGGACGGAGAACTGGAACCGACCCTAAACTTACGGCGAGACCTGACGCGTCTTATCCGCAGCTACAAACCCGAGGCGGTCGTTACTGGTGACCCGCAAGGCGTGTTTTACGGCAATGGCTACATCAACCACCCCGACCACCGCGCTGCCGCTCAGGCCGCCCTATATGCGGTCTTCCCTTCCTCCGAGACACGCCTCATCTTTACCGATTTGCTTACAGAAGGTTATGAACCGCATAAAGTAAAATGGCTGTATGTCCACGGATCAGAAAAATCCGACACCTGGGTCGACATTACCTCGACGATTGGTATAAAGATCTCTGCTCTTAAGAAACATGTCAGCCAGTTGGGCGACTGGAACCCCGAAAAAATGGTCCGCCAATGGGCCGCCGAAGAGGGCAAAGACCATGGTCTGGAGTACGCCGAAGCCTATAAAGTGATGACATTATCTGATGAGCAAGATTGATACCAAAGGAGAAATCATGGTTATCTTTCAATTTCATCACTACATCAAACCTGAATTGATCGAAGCCTATAAAGCCGCCGTTTTTGAAGATGCTCGCCAGAGCATCCAGGAAAGAGGCATCCTGCGCTTCGAAGTGTTTCAAGACAACCAGGATCCCTCGCATTTCAGCCTGCTCGAAGTCTACCGGGATATGGCCGCCCGTGAGTTCCACATGCAAACCTCGTATCTCCTTAAATTCAAGGAAATCCTTGTTAAGCAGGAGATGTTCTCCCGCCAAAGCGCAAGTAACGAGTTTGATTTATTATTCACAGACAAAATTAATAAATCATAGGCGGTCAGGTGGAATGGCCGCCTATGATTTTCATTGATCTGGATAGAATTGGCTCAGTTTATAAAACCGTAGTTCTCGAATCCTTAATGACGACTTTAGTCGTCTTTATAAGGTTGAAATTCGCCTTGGTGGATTCCCTGATACCGTAACTTATATCCTCCCGGTATCCTTCATGGAGGACGGACGCCTATTCTCCACTCTTACGCATGCCCAGCAAAGTAACCGTACTCAAGCCAAAGAGCAGGGCGTACGCCGCAAAGACCGCGAAATATCCCAATCCCATGTACAAATGGTTGATGTAGTCGGCGACCAGGCCTCCGATGCCCGCACCGATGATACCCGCGCCCGCACCCGCCAAGTTCGAAACGCCCAAGTAGCGTCCTGCTTCTCCCGCGGGGACGAGGTCCGTTCCGAGCGCCCAGTTGGCGGTCATGAACAGCCCGGTGGCGACACCGATAATCGTCCCGGCAATGTATACAATTGTCAGGTTCGGAAACCATATGGTGACCAACAGGAGAACATTCCCTGCTGCTGCCACGATCCCACTTAGACCAACCAACCGCGTACGCCCAATGCGGTCAGAAATCCATCCGCTGGCCAGAGCCGTCAGGACAATAAAAATACCAATTATTGAAGTCAGGCTGCCGGTCATGGTTGATGCTGCCTCGTTGCTAAGCTTAAAAGCATACATCACAAAGTAAAAAATGGAACCCTGTATGGAAGTGACCGCCGCCAGAAACATCAGACGGTTGGCTATCCACCATACGAACGCAGACTGCTTTTGAGCCTCTTTTCCAAGTGTGCCCATGCACCCTGCCCAAACCCCAGCTACAACCGCTACAACCATTGCTACTGCCCCTCCTACCCCGACGCCCACCGCTAGGGCCGTTGCCTTTTCTGCAAAGACCTTGGTGATCAACCCCACCACTCCGCCCACCAATCCGCCTCCCAGCAACCCAGCCATGGCTCCAATCGCGATTCCTCCCAGCATCCCCAGGACGCGCACCATCGGTGGCCAGAATGGAGTAGTCGGTTTCTCCTGGAGCGGCGTCTCCTTGACAAAGATCATTGTGATCAATGTGACCACCAGCAGGGACACTCCAGTGACAAAGATAGCCGCGTCCAGATGACCTGCACCTACCATCTTTGCGATGGTCAGGCCAACCAGAATGACCGGCAGCAATTCCATGATGGCCTTGATGGCTGAGGCGCGCCCACGCTGATCTTCCGGAACCAGATCCGGGATCAATCCCTGTAACGGGCCATGTGAAATGTTGGAGGAGAACTGGATGAGGAGAACTGCGATCAACAAAGCCCAGTAAGTCTGTGAGAGTGCAATCGCTGCCAGGAACAAACAATCGAATAACGCGCCTACAAGGATGTATGGCCTGCGTCTACCGAATCGGGAGATGGACCGGTCGCTCAATAAACCTGCTGCTGGCTGGACCAGCATGGCGATCACCAGCCCTGCCGATCGCATGGCTCCCAAAGCAGTGTTCTTGATCGCTTCCGGGGCATAGATGCTTACCAGGTAGGGCATGAAGATCGAACCCAGGGCCGTATTCCTAATGTTCAATCCTAACCAGAACAGGTTGATCGTAAGGTAGTCGTACCAGCGCAGACGTTTCATTAAGTTTCTCCTTTGGCAGGACGCCATATTACTGAGTAAAGATCACTTTTATAAGATCGATGTTGGTATCACTCACCGATGATTTTTACCAGCACGCGCTTTCGGCGTCGTCCATCGAACTCGCCGTAGAAAATCTGTTCCCATGGGCCGAAATCCAACCAGCCTTCAGTTATAGCCACGATTACCTCTCGGCCCATTATTTGGCGCTTCATATGTGCGTCCGCATTGTCTTCGCCCGTGCGGTTATGCCAATACTCGCCCACCGGTTCGTGCGGAGCCAGACCTTCCAACCACTCTTCATAGTCGTGATGCAGGCCGGACTCGTCATCGTTGATGAAGACCGAGGCAGTGATGTGCATGGCATTGATCAGGCACAATCCCTCTTTAATATCGCTCTCCTTTACAGCTGATTCCACCTCGGGAGTGATATTTACAAACCCGCGCCGATGAGGGATATTGAACCAAAGTTCCTTGCGATAGGATTTCATAACATAACCTCAGATAAAACAACTCGATTTTTTCATAGTTGCCACAGCTGGCATAAAGTGGCTGCTATCCGGCTCGGGTTGGAGAATATTCTGTCTGGCAGTCATTTCAAAAATCCGTCTCAGTTAGCTCTTAGGCATTACAGTCTTTTGGAATATTTTCTCAGGGATCCATAGAAAAAGGATTATGAGCACCATGATGAAATATGGCATGTTGTAATGCAAAATAGGGATCAAATTCGCAAACAGCAAGATTAACGATATCGCCAGCGGGATTAGGCTGGCATTTGATCTTCGTACAAACCCGCTCCGAACGACCAATAATATAACAGAAACAACCGGGATAAGCAGAAGTGTCAGATCATGATAGTGCAAGTGCGGTGCCACAAATAACCCGACCGTCACAGCCAACCCGAAACTCCTTTCATCAAGCCTCCGACTGCGAGCCCATAATATGCACAGCCCCACTAAGGCTAACCCATAAACAACCCAACCTGTAATGTGGATGATCCCCCCGCCCAACCCCGGAACAATCCTCCACAACAAGCCGACAAGGTTCACCATGACTGGTTCTTTTAGCCCATACCACTCTCCACTTGCACTGACGCGTAAAAGATCCAAAAAACCGCGTACCCCCTCAAGGCCTACAAAAAGCAGGCTTATCAGTCCCAATGTTGCCGCTCCCACACAGAACCAGCCGAACACTTTCTGCTTTCTGAATAAGAACGGGATGGCCAGCATAACCGTCAATTGTGGACGGATGGATGTAAGTGCCAGGCCTAGTCCCGCTAACCAGTCCCGCCCGGTTAACAAACCAACCAGCCACACAGACAAACCGAAGAATGTAAAGGCAGTATCCTGACCATTCATCAAGCTGACAAAGAATGGAAAAAAGGTCAGCATCCCAGCCGCTGCCACCCAGATCTCGGCTCGTTCCCATCCCGCCCGTCTCAGCTGCCCCGCCAGGATCCCTATGCTGACTACAAAAAGTATCAATAAAAGGATAGCCCAACGTATAAAGGAAGTTACGTAATTCCCGCTGATTAATAGTGTCAGGATGGGGATAAGATAAGGAACATGGTTGTACAGCAAGACCTGTCCTGGGACAAGCGCAAATCCCACCTCAGTCTCCTGCACATCTTGCTGCAAACCCGGTTCATACACATACGCAGCACCATTTGTATGGGCGATTCTCCCTGCAGTATAAAATACGATAAAATCCGAACCCGTGCGGTCAGTGGGACTTGAGATCATTTGAAGCCACAACACGCAATAGATGAGAACCAGCGCTGCCAACCCGCTGAGGACAAATACGCGGCGAAAATTGATTCCAGATCGAAGCGTCACTTTATTAACTCACTATATGAAGGCGAGCAAATAACTTTATAAACATAATATTGTTTCCCAACGACATTAAACGAATTCAAATAAATCACCTGATCCATCGGAATCTTTCCTAAAAGGGGGCGGGGATCCACATCTGAACGCAACATGATCGACTTCTCCTGAAAAGCCGATTTTTCCTGTACTAGGTAATCAAAGGAAAATCCACAATACTGTCCAAGAATGGGCACAGATTGATTCATCTCACCATAATATACATTCGGGAGAGCGATTCCTTCTTCTGTGAGCGCATCATCAATTATGCCGTCATCTAGTTCATTATAAGAAAACCACACACTTTCCGCTCCCCGGCTTTTAAGAAATATTGCAAGTTCTTTTGCTCCGCTATTATTGATCTGGTATTCTGTTCCCATTGGACGCCTTAGCCACCAAGTCATACCGGCTTGAAACGCGGCCAAAATTATCATTCCCGAGAAAAAGAAGTTGCGGCCTGACAGCACGGTTGTGCGGATATTAGGTTGAATTGAATAGAACACATACAAAATAATTGAAAGTGCTGCAAAAACGATCGCGCGGACCTGAATTCGAAATGTATCCAAAAAATGCTGACCCTGATAGAGAACTCCTGTAGCCAGCAGAGAAAAGCAAAGAATTGCAATCAGAAGACAAATTTTCTGCCGATTGTTATCATCGGCGATATGGTTTATATGATTTCGGATGTGAACATAAAGAAAATAAAAGAAAAGATAAAGAAACGGCAACCCTATGACTGCTGAACTTTCCCAATTGATATTGCCAATTCCCAGAAACAAACCATTAATTAACCCTAAAAAAGTGGTCTTATATTGAGAAATAGACGATAACGGGTCAGCCCGCGATCTTCCAATCAAGAACCACACACTTGGCAAGTGTAAGAGTCCAATCAGAGACCCTTTGAAAAAACCTGACACAATTTTCCCATCAAGAAAACTTATCAGCAGCAAGCCAAGTAAAATCATCATATAGAAAACATAATAGTTCGCGCCAATCAGAGCCACAATCCCAACACAGAATCCGGCTAGTAAGCCTCGGCGCGTGGGAGTATATTTTGTATTCATTAAAAAATATATGCCCGCCAAAACCCAAGGCCAGCTCATAATCATCTCAATGTGGCCTGGTATTAATGCTGTTGCAATGGGCGCGCCAAATATTATCGCTGCTGAAATTCTTAAAACAGGGTGATCAAGAAAAAGCCCAGACAACACCCAGCCAGAACACAAGATAAGAAAAACGTGTCCGAAGATAACAATTTTTGTAGCCAGACCGAGAGGAAAAATTAACCATATTGCTGTTGAGGGGAGGTAAAAAAAACTCCACAAAGGATTTTGCCATTGGTAACGTCCTCCGTACCATAAAGTGGTGTACCATGGAAATGAATGCTCGGTTAAGATCGATTGCCGGTAATGCAAAACAGGGAGCAAATTTGACCACATATCGGCGCCTCCCCAAAAAGGAGCTGATAGAGCGTCAATACAAATTAATAGAGAAAACAAAAAGAGAATTAATATTATTAAAATCTTTTTGTATTTACTCATTTTCGTAAACACTCCATACACTCAATCATGATAAGTTAGTCCAAGGTATTACTTCTCCGTCATCGGGGCAAGTAGTGGAATCGTGGCCATTAATCAAACTTACAAATAAGGGGAAAAATTAGCATCCCCGCCGCAGCTATACCAAAGTTCCATACCAAATCAACTGGATGAGAATTGCTGTGGCTATCAACAGACACTTAAGTTTAGTGCGCTTCATAATGAACATCAGTTGTACCGGTGAGTGTCGTCCCAAGTCGGTGGGGTAAATATCTACAACTCGGACCACTGAGGAATTGAACAGGGAGTCCCCCAGTAATATCTCCTCCTATGCAGACGCATGTTTCCATCATCATTAGGCTGGGCTGCCTTGAATATGGTGGCAATAAAAGGCTGGAGCGGTCCCAAGGTGCCTCGTTTCATGGGGAATTAAGCGGATTTCTCCACAACGATCGTCGCTTCAGTTACAAGTGCAGCAACTGCGCCTACCGCTGCCAAAGTAGGCACCAGCACCAGGCCTACAACGCCAAAGGTCAACGGGAACTCGATCAGGATCTTGCCATCCTTATCCTTGATGATGATGCGTCGAATATTCCCCTCGTGGATCAGTTGCTTGATTTTCGCTAGTAGTTCCTCGCCATTTACGCGGAATTCTTCCGTATGAACTTCTGACATGGTATTCTCCTATGACTTAAACTCATGAACCGGATCTTTCGTTTTATCAATTAATTTTAGCAATTAAAGAATTCTATGCCGGAACGAAAGGGTAGTCAACCCGGGTACCAGAACAGTTTAATGTCCCCTTGCAACCGTATCCATGGAATTGATTTGTGTTATATACTTTATGAATAATTATTACTTTCCGAGGAGTGCCTTATGGTCACCATCGAAAAAATAGATACCGAGAATAAATCTCAGGTCAAGCGCTTTGTTGAATTTTATTATGATCTCTATAAGGACTGCCCACAATGGGTTCCCCCTTTGTTCATGGATGCTTATTTACCGCTAAACCGTAAAAAACACCCCTTCTTTGAATATTCCGACGCCGATTTTTTTCTGGCGGTTCGGGATGGCAAAGTAGTCGGTCGTATTTGTGCCGGAGTGAATAAACTTTTTAACGACTATCATAAGACAAAGAAAGCCCAATTCTATTTCTTCGATGCCATTGACGACCTGGAGGTTGCCAATGCCCTTTTTGAAACTGTCTTCGACTGGGCCCGCGCGCATGGCTTGGATACTGTCGTTGGTCCTAAAGGACTTTCACCCTTCGATGGGTACGGCATCCTTGTTGAAGGACACGAATATCGTCAGATGATGACGATGATGAATTACAACTTTCCCTACTACCAAAAACTGGTCGAAGCGCAGGGTTTCGAGAAGGAAGTCGACTTTGTCTCATGCTACCTTCCTGCCGAGGCTTTTAAAATTCCAGAACGGGTTGAGCGTATTGCACAATGGGCCATGAAACGCGGCAACTTGTGGGTCAAACATTTTAAAAGCAAGAAGGAATTGGTTGGTTGGGCTCACCGCATCGGCAAGACTTACAACCATACCTTTATTAAGAACTGGGAATATTATCCCTTCTCTCAGGGGGATATCGACTATGCAGTGCAAAATGTCTTCATGGTCGCTGACTACCATCTCATTAAATTGATCATGCACGACGACGATATCGTCGGCTTTTTGTTTGCTTTTCCGGATGTCTCTGCAGCCATCCAGCGGGCCAAGGGCCATTTATTCCCATTTGGCATCGTGGATATCATGCTCGAAATGAAACGAACAAAGACCGTCTCGGGCAACGGCATGGGTGTCCTGCCTGAGTTTCAGGGTACCGGTGGTAACGCCCTGCTCTACTACGAAATGGGAAAAACCATGCTGGATTTCAAGCAATTTGAATTTGTTGAAATGACCCAGGTGGCAGAAACCACCAAACAAATGCGCGCCGACTTGAAGAATCTGAATGGCGTGGAATACAAGAACCATCGGGTATTTCGGAAAGTGATTTCATGAAGCATCCACTTGCCTTCATTTCAGTTAGCGCTAGAAAACCGGTTTTCTTTGCGTTGCTCATCTGGACTCTCGCCTTGTTTGCCATTTTCCAAGTGCTCAATGCTCCGCTGATCACTTCTGTAGCTCCGGCCGGCATTGTCTCGCATCAACTTGCCTGGACACAGGAGAAGGCGCAGTCCATCCTTTCCTCCTGGGAAAGACGCACCAGCCTTTTTGCTGCTTTTGGGTTGGGACTCGATTTTCTCTTCATGCCAGCCTATGCGTTAACCGTGGCTCTGGGGTCGTTGCTGGCAGCTGGTCGACATTCAGGTTGGCTGGCCCGGCTGGGCCTGTGGGTTGCATACGGAATCTTTATTGGAGCCGTATTCGATACCCTGGAAAACATTGGACAGGCACAACAACTTCTGAATGGGATTGTAACCACAGCTTTGGTCCGCTTTGTTGGGGTATGTGCCTTTATCAAGTTTACTCTGCTCCTGGTTGGAATCCTTTACGGACTGATTAGTTGGGCCATCCCCAAAAAACGTTAACGATAATTCTTATATAAGTATAATTATAAAAAATGACTCTCACCCTTTCGGGTGGGAGTCATTTTTGGTTTTATCATGTGTACAGGATGGTGGCACGGGTGGCTTGTGGACGTTTATTTCCCCTCTCGACCTTAAACTCTACCTTCTGGCCTTCCTCAAGGTTGCGGAGACCTTCACTCTGGATGGCGGAGTATTGTATCTCGTCTTTGTAATCTAAAATTTCCATATTCGGGCACACAAGAAGAATGGTGGGAATAAATAATCATCGTTACAGACGGAATCAGATTCAATTCAGCCGAGGCAATTAAAAAAGGTGCTCGAAAACGGGTTTTCGGTTATGATTGTAAAGCGCTTAGGTTCAGCGATTCACCTGAGGAGTTCGCTTATGAGAGTTATTCATCATTCCTCGCCTGGGATCAATTGTTTTGAATTCCACGTTTCCAGTAAAGCCAGGGAAAAATACCACTTTGATGAGCAATTATTTGCTCTGAACGGAAATGTAGTTCTGGCCGACTTCTCCGCAGCCAGGCGTTTCGCCGAGTCCATGTCTAAAGTGCGCGGCCAGGTCATTCCTGCTAGCGATATTAACGCCATGGGCTTGATTGATGAAATCCTGCATATCCTCGTTCGTCAGTATGAGATGCAAAACCCGGGTGTGATGAAACGCGCTCTTGAATCGGTTGGAATGGACGCGGATGTAGTTCTGTTGAGATTTATCGAAGATTTTCCCCCCATGGTAGTCTACCGCCGTGAAATGGATGCCCGCCGCTACTTGGACCTGGAAACTGCTGGTCGCCCGAACCGCGCTGCCGCGCTGGAAGAGATGCTCATCCTACACATCACGAACCAGAATCCGGCAGTTCAACCATATAAAGAACTTTTCGATGAAGAACATCTCAAACAATCCGATGCCTACGCTCAAACTGTGCAGGTGCTGAAAGATTTCCTCAAAGAACAGCCTGGTTTTGGAATCGCTGATACAAAAGCAGAGCCACGCGAGTCTTTGATCGAAGTTTTGTTGGCTCCGTCACGTGTCGCACCGCAATCGCTGTCCGCTCAATTGGAGTTCCTGCTCAACCGGTGGGGAGTTATTTTGGGCGAGAATTTTGTACAAAAGATACTACGCGGCATAGACTTCGCAAAAGAAGAGGCCATACGCGGCCCCTTTGACGGAGGCTTTGCCGGAGACGTCCCCATTCTGACCTTTACCGGTCACGACACTACCGAGTACGAACGTTTCAGTCCGGATAAGGACTGGATGCCGCGGCTTGTTTTGATTGCCAAGAACTCCTATGTCTGGCTTGACCAGCTTTCTAAAAAATACCAGCGTACCATCACCCAACTGGACCAAATTCCTGATGAAGAATTGGATCTTCTCCAGCATCGAGGTATTTCTGGCCTTTGGTTGATCGGTCTATGGGAACGCAGTTTCGCTTCCCAACGTATGAAACAGATGATGGGCCAGTCCGACGCAGTGGCTTCGGCCTACTCCCTGATGGATTACCAGATCGCTGCCGATCTGGGCGGCGGGGACGCTCTGCAAAACCTGCGATGGCGCGCCTGGCAGCATGGCATCCGCCTTTCTGCAGATATGGTTCCCAACCATATGGGTATTGACTCACACTGGGTGGTGGAACACCCGGATTGGTTTCTCTCACTACCCTACTCTCCTTACCCAAACTACTCCTTCAACGGCGCGGATCTGTCTAACGACAGCCGTGTAGGTATTCAAATCGAGGATCATTATTACGATAGAACCGACGCGGCGGTTATCTTCAAGCGGGTCGATCGCTGGACTGGCGACACACGCTATATTTACCACGGCAATGATGGCACATCCATGCCCTGGAATGATACCGCTCAATTGGATTACTCAAAGCTGGAAGTTCGCGAGGCCGTAATCCAGACAATCCTGCATGTGGCGCGCAATTTTCCCATTATCCGTTTTGATGCCGCCATGACCCTCGCCAAAAAACATATTCAGCGTCTTTGGTTCCCTGAACCGGGCCATGGCGGGGCGATCCCTTCCCGGGCTGAGCATGGCATGACCTGCGCCCAGTTTGATACGGCCATTCCCAACGAGTTCTGGCGTGAGGTGGTGGATCGGGTTGCCGCGGAAGTCCCGGACACTCTCCTTTTGGCAGAAGCGTTCTGGATGATGGAAGGTTATTTTGTACGGACATTGGGAATGCACCGTGTTTATAATTCAGCCTTCATGCACATGTTGCGCGATGAGGATAATGCCAAGTACCGTCAGGTGATCAAGAACACGCTCGAGTTTGACCCCCAGGTGCTCAAGCGCTATGTCAATTTTATGAACAACCCCGATGAAAAGACTGCTGCGGAGCAATTTGGCACCACCGACAAGTATTTTGGCGTCTGTACATTAATGGTTACTCTTCCCGGCCTCCCGATGCTTGGTCACGGCCAGGTTGAAGGCTATCGCGAAAAATACGGCATGGAATATCGCCATGCCAAATGGGATGAGTCTGTGGACGATGGTTTGGTGCGCGGCCATGAATGGCGCATTTTCCCATTGATCCATCGAAGGGCACTTTTTGCCAACGTGGAGGATTTCCGCCTGTATGATTTTTTCACCATTGACAATCAATCCGCACGGGCTGGGGGAACTGTGAATGAAGATGTGTTTGTATACTCCAATCGCATCGGGGATGAACGCAGTTTGGTGGTCTTCCACAACAAGTATGCTGAAACTCGGGGTTGGATCAAGACCTCTGCTGCTTCAATGGATAAGTTCAGCGGAAATCTAATTCAGAAAACACTATCAGATGCAATGTCCCTTCCAATAGAAGGGTATGCCGTTTTCAAGGATTACGTTACCGGGCTGGAATATATCCGGTCTTGCCATGAACTGATTGATAAAGGGGTATATATGGAACTGGCCGGTTACCAGTGTCACGTATTTTTGGATTGGCGGTTTGTTACTGGTGAACAATGGCGGAGTGTTTGCGAATCGCTGAACGGTCAAGGCGTTCCGTCTGTATCTGGCAAATTTGATGAAATATTTATGCGTAAAGTCGATGAAATAAGTGTCGATAAGATAAAAATAAAGGGGAAAAAGAAATTAAGCGAGAAGAAGTCTGCAAAACCGCGCAAGAAACAGGCCAGGCCAAAATCTGTTGAAAAATAATAGCCCGCTATTAATTCTGCAATCAAATTGCATCGCGGAAATTCCAGTCTCTGTGAAGGATTTTAAAAATACACACCGAGGAATTCATGGAAAACCAAATTAGATAACATGCTCTTGATGGGAAAATCCTACCTATTGTGATCGCTTTCATCATCCCATCAACGGTATTCCCCGCCACGGTCTCCGCAGAAACTTCAATACCGTAGGCGCTCAGCGCCCTGCTTAGCTTCCCATCTTCCTCGGCGCAATCGCGTTTCATCAGCGGATTTGGTCTCGATAACGCTGATACCATTTTCTTTGAGGAAGCCAATGACGCCATCGGGTGCCTGTCCGGTATCTGGTAAACACCTCGCTCACATCAAATCACGAATAGTATTCCTGGTTCCCGCTTATCAACTGCAGAAATTATTATCAGGAGACCGGTTTGGACGATATCAGGCTGATTGTTCGGCTATTGCTGATAAAGTTCCGCAAATAACCAGACCGGTAACCGACTCCGCTGATGCTTTATTACGAGAGCAGATTATATTATTATCTGCTTCCGTTTCTTTTTTAAATGCATTCGATTGAGGGATTTCCTGCCCTTCCAATAAGTTGAAGGCTTATTATCTACAAACCTTAGGGATATCTCTTAAAAATCAATCTTGCTGTGTACAGAGCCAAAACGCTTCCCTTTATGCCGGCGTTCTCAAACATCGGCACAACCATTTTGACACGCTTATGTTAATTTGGATGGAAATACATGACATTCGTCATCTTGCATCAGCCTCGCGTTTACTGCGTTATAATCGCTCCTATTTGAAAGGAAACCATGACAACCCAAGAAGCCCGAAAAGATAAACGCTCCGCAGCCCTCAGTTCTGTGATCGCCGCCATCGGCTTGACCACCTTCAAACTCATCGTAGGTGTCTTGACGAACTCACTCGGCATCCTGGCTGAGGCCGCCCATTCCGGCCTGGACCTGGTTGCAGCTGCTATGACCTACTTCGCTGTACGTGTTTCCGACAAACCTGCTGATGAGGAACATCCCTTCGGACATGGTAAGATCGAGAATCTCTCCGCTCTCTTCGAGACCCTGCTCCTCCTGGCAACTTCTGCGTGGATCATCTACGAGGCCATCCAGCGCCTTTTCTTCGTCAATGTGAAAGTTCAAGCCTCCATCTGGTCATTTATCGTGATGGGAGCTTCCATCGTGATTGATTACACCCGTTCACGCATTCTTTACAAGGCAGCC
>Ga0209777_10000177_pt1 | contig 111104 bp, 112 predicted proteins | sample FrelakmetHBP12HB_FD_187147 | JGI IMG/M metagenome (GOLD analysis project Ga0209777, IMG submission 187147) | Freshwater lake sediment microbial communities from the University of Notre Dame, USA, for methane emissions studies -HBP12 HB (SPAdes)... | ecosystem: Environmental > Aquatic >...
CATGCAAGATGTGTATATCATTCTGGAAAATAAAGATAATCGGACAGTTTTACGGGTTTATTTTCCCGTGACTATTTTTTTGAATGCAATAAATTTACTAACACTTGTTAGATATTTTTAAAATAAAAATCCGGTTTAAGGAAACATAGTTAAAAATCAATTCAAGGGGAATTTCTTTCCCTTCTGATTATTTCTGGTTGATCGAAACGAGTCTTATGGTAAAGGTGAGATTTTCCCCGGCCAGTATGTTGTTCTCATCCCAGGTGATCGTTGTCGGGGTGACATTAATTATTTTTATCATACTGACTGCACCATCGGTTGTTCTCCGGACGGTATAGTACTGCCCGGCGACCGGTGTCATGTTTGCCGGAAGAGCAGAGCGGTTCAGGATGTGAACAAGTGAACGGTTATAATAACCATATGCTTTATCCGGTGGAATCGTCACGGTTCTGGTATCATTCACCGCCATACCGACAATGGCCTCTTCAAAACCTGGGATAACCATCCCTGTTCCCAGCGTAAGTTCCAATGGTGTGGCATTAACATTTGTGTCAAAAACAGTACCATTGTCCAGAATACCAGTATAGTATACAGATACTGTGTCACCGGTCTTTGCGACAAAAGGGTTGAACATCACAAACCCAACTATCGCGACGATAATAATTCCCGCTGCCACGAGTATTCCATACCTGAGCTGGAGTTTTTTGCGGACTGCAACCGCTTCTTTTCCCTTGATTTTTTCTGATTTTTTTCATAATCACTTTGTACAATATTCCGGTAAACCATATACAGTTGATCCATCAGTACCTGCGGGATTCGGGCAGCCGGTTCCCGGAGTATTCCTAGGATCATTGGCGTGAAGACCTGACAATTCGACCGGAGCTGAAAGATCCCTGTGGTCTATCGTGCTCGGGAAACAATCTCATTCGTGAATCTTCGAAGAGTGAGCCACTGGTATAATTGCACTTTATTTATACATTCACAACGCACGTAGTGATGTTGAATATGTCCGACGAAGTAAAATTTGCAGATGTCGCTGGCAAAAAAGTCCAGTGGGACCCGGCGCAGATGCGCAAGATCCAGGAACATCCCTGTTTTTCCGAAAAGGCATGCCACACCTTCGGGAGGTGTCATATTCCGGTTGCACCCAAATGCAATATCCAGTGCAACTACTGCATTCGTGACTTTGACTGTGTAAACGAAAGCCGCCCGGGGGTCACGACGAGGGTGCTCAATCCCGACGAATCCATGGATATGGTCAAAAAAGTGGTGGATAAGTACAATTATATCAAGGTCGTCGGCATTGCAGGTCCGGGTGAACCGCTCGCAAATGAGGAGACATTTGAAACACTTCGCCGCCTGCACGATCAGTACCCCAACGTTATCAAATGCATCAGTACAAACGGATTATTGCTCCCGGAAAAGATCGATCTGCTCCAGAAGTACGATGTTGGCAATGTCACGGTGACGCTGAACGCCATAGACCCGGAGATCGGCGCTAAGATCTACCAGTTCATCGATTACAAAGGAAAGCGGTATACGGGAGTTGAAGGTGCAAAAATCCTCCTCTCCCAGCAGCTAAAAGGCATCGAAGAGGCGGTAAAACGACATATGATTGTGAAAATCAACACAGTCTATATTCCCGGCATCAATGAGAATCATATCCCGGAGATTGCAAAAAAAGTTGGCGAAATGGGCGTGTATACGTTCAACGTCATCCCTCTCATTGCACAATACAAGTTTGCAGGAATTACTCCGCCAACTCCGGAGATGAAGCGCAAAATGCAGGATGAATGCGAGAAATATGTCAAACAGATGCGCCATTGCCAGCGATGCCGGGCAGATGCAATCGGAAAACTGGGGCATGACATCCAGTCGTGTCTCTATGAAAAAAAATAACCCTTTTTTGAATTTTTGGTTTCGTGAAATCCTGTTCCATCATCGCAAAGTTATCAAAATATTTTCTGAAACAGGTGTCTAAGAACAAATTGAGCTATTTTTTGCGAAAAAAAAAGAGGGGAGTATTTTAGTAAATTATCGTTAACGAGGGCTGCACAGCCAGTGTTGTACTCGTCCTGATAATTCTGTTCAGCTCATCGATAATCGGCTGGATGGAGGGCGGTATTACTGTGTCCTCGGCACTTACCGTTTTGTTATGGTAGATGATGGTGTATTTTATCAAATCGGCACTACCATGCCTGCCCGAGTAATTTCCTTCAAGTGTCGAGAAACGTCCCTGGTCGAAGAGCTGGATAATCCTGTCAATATCAGTCTGGTTCAACTCGATTTCATGATTTTCCGTTTTGCTTGATACTATCGCAACCCCATTATCAAAGATAACCAACCGGTCTTGTATACCGGCAATCCCTCCGGTCCGATAGTAGTCGACAAGAACGGCAGGTACCTGAGGGCGCGATACGGGTGGTGTCCTGGACCCAAGACAGCCGGATACCATCACTGCAGTGATGAGGAAGAGTACGCAGATTACCCCCCATTTCCCGATAACAATCCCTCCTTTTTCTGAAGTCACCGGATATTATTCCTGTTAAATCTGAACGACATCCATCTTTGAAGATTTTCCTGCTGCTTTGCGTTCCGGAAGAACCTCTTCGAGTGCCGTGATCAGGCTGTCTACCTTCTCGTTGGTGAATGCAACCCTGAATGCAGCAAGTTCTGCAGCATTCATGATCATGATACCTTTTTTCTTCATGGGAAGACCGTTTTCACCAACAGGGTTGATATCGATGGCAAGAGAAGCGGGGCGATTCTTTGTCGCCGGAAGTCTGATAATAGAAACTCCTTTTACTGAGGTATTTTTACGCTCCCAGTCCTGTCCTTCTTCAATAAATGTTTTAAGCGTTTGTGTCAGTTCCATGAAAAGAATTATTGATTTATATATTAAAATGCTATTCGCTATGATACGAAAGTAACTATTTTTATATTCATCACCTATTTCATACATTCCCGGAATATGGTTCCTGAACAACCGGTGGTGTCTTACTGGTTTGCCATATCTGAATTGAAGACTAACATCTTTTGGTAACTGCGTGGAATATGCATACTATAAATCTGTCTTATGATCAGCAGTTCTCGCTCGATCAAACACTTGGTTGCGGACAGGTATTCAGGTGGAACCAGACTGATAAAGGATGGTGGTTTGGTGTCGTCGGCAGTCGGGTCATTAAAATAAGGCAGGATAGGCAGCAGTTAGTCTTTAAAGGTGCGCCGGTCCCGTTTATTACGGAATATTTTTCTCTTGATGTAGATCTTCAGCCGATTGTCGCTTCCTTCAATCGCGATCCATTTGTTGACATCGCGATACAACGATGCACCGGGCTTCGCCTTATCCGGCAGCCCGGATGGGAGTGCCTCATATCCTATATCTGTTCGACAAATTCCAATATCCCGACAATACGACGGAGGATCGGCACCATTGCAGAACAGTTCGGCCGGGAGATTTTTTTTGAAGGAAAGACATACTATACATTCCCGGAACCGTCAGCCATAGCGTGTTCGGGTGGGGAGATCCTGGAGATCTGCAAACTCGGCTATCGAACCCCTTATGTCTTTAAAACCGCCTGTGCCATCAGCAATAGGGAACAATGGGAGGAGACAGTTGCCTCAATGTCATTTGAAGCTGCCCGCAGGGAACTCATGAAACTCTCGGGCGTGGGACCAAAGGCAGCCGACTGCATCCTCCTCTTTGCATTCCAGAAATACGAATCGTTCCCCGTTGATGTCTGGATCCGCCGTATCATGCAAGAGCACTATATCCGGACCCTGAAAACCGATGCTGCCCTCACCGGCCGGGAATATGATCTGATACGACGGTTTGCACGCGAACACTTCGGAGAGTTCTGCGGGTATGCTCAGGAGTACCTGTACGCGGCACGCAGGGGATAGGAAAAATTTTCCGAAACGTTATTTGTTACGTTCCAATATCCCAGCTGCAGAGGTAGCTCTTCTGCTCGTTTGTCATCTCATCGATAGAGAGTCCGAGCGATGAGAGTTTCAGGTGCGCAACCTGTTCGTCGATCTCCCGGGGGACTTCGTAGACTCCGCCTTTGAGTTTCCTGCCGTTTTTTGCGATATACTGTGCGCAGAGTGCCTGGAGGGCAAAACTCAGATCCATGACTTCAATGGGATGTCCCATCGCCTTAGGTGTGGCGAGGTTGACCAGTCTCCCCTCGGCAAGGAGATGAACCGATTTTCCTTTTATCAGGAAGGTCTCGATACCGTCCCGCTGGATTACATTCTCCGCGTTTTTATGGAGCCATCCGACGTCGATTTCGACATTGAAATGCCCGGCATTTGAGAGTATTGCGCCATCTTTCAGCCTGTTAAAATGCCGTGCGTTGATCACCCCGGTATTACCGGTAGTCGTGATGAAGATGTCACCTGATGCAGCCGCCTCGTCCATCGGCATGATCATATATCCGTCCATGTGTGCTTCGAGAGCCCGGCGCGGGTCGACTTCAGTAACAATAACTTTTGCACCCAGGCCATGAGCTTTTTTAGCCAGCCCCCGCCCGCAGTACCCGTATCCTGCGATAACAACATATTTTCCGGCAATCAGGCTGTTTGTGGTGATCATAATGGAGGTGAGAGCACTTTCCCCGGTCCCGTGGACATTATCAAAGAACCTCTTCATGGGGGTATCATTCACGGCAACGACAGGAAATTCCAGTTTGCCTTCAGCTGACATCGAACGGAGGCGATGAATGCCGGTGGTCGTCTCTTCGCAACCCCCGATGACCTTCTCCAGCAGATCCCGGCGCCGGGTGTGAATATAGTGGATCAAATCCATACCATCATCGATGGTAATGAGCGGTTCTGCATCAAGTACCTGGTTAATTGCCGCATAGTATTCCTCGACCGAACAGGCATGTTTTGCATAACAGTGGACATTCTTTACCGAATTGAGCGCTTCAGCCACATCGTCCTGAGTCGAGAGCGGATTGCAGCCGGTAATATGCACTTCAGCTCCTCCGGCAGTGAGCGTTGAGACGAGGTTTGCGGTCTTGGCCTCAACATGGAGCGCCATCCCGATTGTCATGCCGGCAAACGGCTTATCCTTCTCAAACTGTTTTTTTATGGCAGCGAGTACCGGCATAAACTGCGCAGCCCATTCTATTTTCAGCATTCCCGTACTCATAAAAAATCCTCAGGGGCAGGTGCTCTCCTGGCACTTCACCCGGATATTGATGTACCCTATGAGTAGGCATGCCAATGTACATAAAAACTCCCAAAACTTCCCGCAGCGTAATAACGACGGGCTGGGGAAACGTAGATAGGTGTAGCGAGCCCAGATTTATCAATGGTGCTCACACGAAGGATCATCCCCTGTCTTGATCTTAAAGAAGGACGGGTGGTTAAGGGAACGCATTTCCTGGGGCTCCGTGATGCCGGTGATCCGGTTGAGCTTGCCGGGCGATACAATGAACAGGGCGCTGACGAGGTCGTATTCCTTGACATAACCGCATCAAAAGAGAAGAGGGGGATCATTATTGAGCTGATAAAACGGGCTGCAGACGAGCTTTTTCTGCCGCTGACTGTCGGAGGAGGTATCCGTTCCATTCCCGACATCCAGCAGATCCTCCGGGCAGGCGCCGATAAGGTGAGCATCAACACAAGCGCAGTTCACGATCCGACGCTGATCACAAAAGGAGCTGAATCGTTCGGGACACAGTGTATCGTCGTGGCAATGGATGTCCGCCGAAATTTTACCGGGAACAGGAATGCAATCCCTGTGCAGCTGGGAGATGGATCCTCATGCTGGTACGAAGTGGTCATCTATGGAGGCAGCAAGCCAACCGGCATCGATGCTGTTGCCTGGGCACGGGAAGCCGAAGAACGTGGTGCCGGCGAGATCCTGCTGACGAGTATGGAAACCGATGGTACCAGGAACGGTTTTGATATCGCAATCACTTCGGCAATCTCTGATGCTGCAGAGATCCCGGTTATCGCGAGCGGGGGTGTTGGTACCCTCGAACATTTCTATGAAGGGTTTACCCGGGGGAAAGCGGATGCCTGCCTCGCGGCAAGCGTCTTTCACTATGGTGAGTTCACCGTAAAAGACGTAAAAGAGTATCTCAGAATGCGGGGTATCCCGGTACGGCTCTGAGATCGAACTCAAATGCAGCAACGGGATGCTCGAGCTCAAATGCGTTCAGCACGGCGGGATGGATCTCGCCAAAGACACCCGCGGGTCTTCCGGCCACCATGATATCGCCACGGCGTCCATCGATAAATGCCGGGTCTGCTGATTCCTTTACCGTATAGTCAATGGAAAGCTCATGGAGCAGCGCATCGGCCGATGCATACGCTTCCGAAAAGTCCGCGTCCGGGTGAGTGCTTACACCCGCTGCCTGCTGGTAGGTAAGGCAGGAATTCACAACGTCTCCAACGGTGAAGAGGCGCTGGGGGAGCTCACGGTGCCGGTTCAGGGCCAGAAATTCAAGGAGCAGGGGAAGTAACTCGGTTCTTACCACTGTGTTCTCGACGCTTATTGGGTGCATGACATGGAGAACTCCCTGCTTCTCTTCCCGTTGCATTTTCCGGTAGAGTACATCTTCGCTGGTCAGCGTGAACGGCATTACTTCGAGATAACCAAGGCCGCAGAAGACCTCCCGTGCAAGCGCGGCGTTGATCTGGACCGGGTGAGGTTTCCCTACGGTGAAAGTCTTCGGCGGCAGGTCCTGGATTTTGTCGTAGCCATAGGCAATCGCCACATCCTCGAAGATGTCCCAGTCATGCATGATGTCGGCACGGTAACAGGGCACCTGAACCTTCACCTTGTCAGCACCCGCCGGATCGGCACCAAACCGCATCTTCCGGAGGAGCTTTGCCATGGTCAACGGGGTCAGCTCAACGCCGAGCAGCCGGGAGCATTCCTGAACGCTTACGATCCGCTCTGCCGGCTCAAGCGTCGGGGTCTGCTTCCCGTCGATCTCAACGCTCTGGATCTTTGCACCGCCTTCCGCCATCGCCGTGCAGATAATGTTGACGGCGACGCCGACTGCCCGTTTGTCGGTGCCGGTTGTATCGAGGAGAATGTTCTTTGTACCGATGGTCACCCGCGTCCGTTCGCCGTTGATAATGGGGGGAAACGAGAGGACGTGATCGTCATTGTCGGTGATCAATGGAAATAACGGGAAATCCCTGACGATCTTCGCGTAATCCCTGCCCTTTGGGTGCTTCGTGAGGATTTCGTCCATCGAAATCGCTTCAGTGCAATCGAGCGGTACGAACTTCCTGCTCCGTGGCGAAGCGAAATAGCGGAACGGGGGTCTGACCGTATCCAGGTCATGGATGCCGATCGCGACCTTGCTCCTGCCCCTGCCCACCGCCCAGTGGAGTGACTCCTGAAGGGACATGATGCTCTGGATCGATTCGTCGTCAAATCTAACTCCGCGGATGACTGCCGCCCCGAGTACGGGGCGGATCTGCGCAAGATTCGGGTCGACGGTAAATGAAATCCCCGAGGGCTTAATCGGGTACGACGGCAGGCCGGTCTCGATTCCGAGGTAGCCCCGCATGGCCCGGGCAACCCCTTCCGGTGAGAACAGGTCGGGACGGTCCGGAAAGAACTCCACATCTGCATGGTCCTCCTCGACCCGTTCCACGTCAGAACCGATGAGGGCAATCTTGTCGAGGATCGTCTTTTTGTCGGTACGGGTAAGCCGCTCGAGATACTTATAGGGGAGGGTGATAACCGCCATTTCAGATGCCTCCTTTCATGGGGCGGAGTACGGGTGTCTGGCGGAGGAACGCCACATCGCTCCGATGCAGAAACCGGAGATCTTTGAGGCCGAGCCGGAGCATCGCAATCCGGCTCACCCCAAGTCCCCACGCGAGGACGGGATAGTTGATCCCAAGCGGGGCAGTGACCTCCTCCCGGAAGACACCGGCGCCACCCATCTCGATCCACCCAATTCCTTCGACAAAGACCTCGGCATCAAGGCTTGGTTCGGTGTAAGGATAATAGGAAGGTTTGAAGCGCACCCCTTCAAAACCCATACGGTGGTAGAACTCGCGGAGAATCCCGAGAAGGTTGCCGAAGGTAACCCCCTCGTCCATCACAATTCCCTCGAGCTGCTCGAATTCGGCAAGGTGCGTCGTGTCGATGGTCTCCCGCCGGTAGACCCTGCCGATACAAAAGGCCTTGACGGGCGGGTTCGGGTTTTTCGCAAGGTGCTGGATCGAAACGCTTGTTGTATGGGTACGGAGCACGCACTGCTCGGCCTTCTCCTCCTTCCAGACCCCGCCCCAGCCGGTAGACGAGGTATCCCCGCCTGAGATATGCATAGCCTTCACCTTTTCATATCCCGGAGGGAGCGGGAGGGTCTCCCTGAGATAGAATGTATCCTGCATCTCGCGGGCCGGATGGTCCTGGGGCTGGAACAGGGCGTCGAAGTTCCAGTATGACTGCTGGACGATGCCCCCGTAGAGTTCCTCAAATCCCATCTCGAGGAGGATCTCCCGCATCTCGGCGATGATCCGCTGGTAGGGGTGGATCTTGCCGGGATACGCCTTCTTCGGGAGCTTTGTCACGTCATACCTGCGGAGATTTGACGTCTTCCATGCACCGGAAAGGATCTGATTGCGGGTAAGAGTCCCCACCTCCCCGCGGAGATCAACCCCTTTCTTTACGAGCGCAAGTCCCTCAGGAGTAATGGCAACCGAGTACCGTAACGTTTCGGATTCCTGCACGATCCCACGCCGGATAAGCTCCTTTGTCCGGGGATCCATGGCCTGCGGGTTTTTCAGGGCAACTTCATCGTCAGCAGTCGACGCACCTTCAGTCATTGAAACCATGCCATTATCAACGCGGATAAGACCTTTTTTGCGCAGCTGTCCGAAACCGATTTTAAATGACCTGTGTTTCTGGAGATCTGAAAGAATTGTATCCCGGGAGATAAATTTCAGGAGTTGTGTTTCGGGAAGGCCATGCCTGAGATAATCTTTTCCTTCATCGGAATAAATAAAACTCCTGTCGACTATCCGCTCGAGGCTGACCAGTCCCTTGTCCCCGGCAAGGTGGGCCCACTGCACCACGGATTCCGGTGTTGTGTCAAGCAGGGTGGCAAGATGCAGGGCTTCTGCTTTGTGTTCTTGTCCCAGCGCCCCCAGCAACCTTTTTTCGTTCTGCGTCAGTTCGGCCATCTTATACCTCAATCTTCTCAGCTGCTGCATCCATCTTTTCCCTGAAATCTTTCAGGAAAATCATTATGCGTTCCGCCGTCTCCTTTTTGCACTGGCCGCACATGATCTCACCGGATACACATTTTCTTCGGATTTCTGCAAGTTCGGTGTCGTCTGTCACCATATGGAAAAGGTTGAGCAGGTACAGGAAGCATTTGTCTGGCTCTCCGCCAAGACGTTTCTGCTCCTCCCCGGTCATTCTCCCGCCGGTAATAGCGCTCATCACCTTCTTTCTGACCGCCGCCTCGGATTCATAAAAGGAGATAATACTTTCAGGAATGCTACTTGACATCTTGCCTCCGGTGAGTCCCGGCATGAAAATATGGTACGTGGAGGACGGTGTATAAAATCCAAAGCCCCCATGTTCACGTTCTATCAGGCGTACCTTTGCACTGACATCAGCGCAGGGTACGCCTTTGATGTCCAGATGCCCTTCGTACATCTTTGCACCGGGGAACGCTGCTTTTACCGCATCGAGCGCCAGCTCCGGTGCGTTCTTTGATCTGACACTAACATAACCCTGCCGTTCTTCGACCGTGAACATGCGGAGTTTGTGAGCAACACCCCGGGTGAGCCGGATATGCGGGTCCTGATCAATTCCTACCGGTACAATCGTCGGTGCAGGTTCGCGATCGATCTGGGGAAACAGGATATCGGCAACCTGCGTAATCACACTGTCCGCGTGTGCGAGATCGGTCTCAGGGGAAAAGCCATAAATCGCCGTCAGTTCAGAGAAATTTACCTTGGTCGCCGCTTCGAATGCAAGGTCCTTCAACCGATCATTCTTACTCTGGAAATACGTACGGCCTTCAAAACCAAGCGCATAGAGACAGGAAAGGTATTCCTTACCATATTCCCGGCACTTTTCCCACGACATTCCACGAACAGCGTGCGCCTCCCGGTCAGCGATCGTCACGTAACCGTTGCCTCCCTGCTGCACATGCCAGATCACCTCTTTCATCACCATCAGGTGACCGAGATGCGGGTGCCCGCTTGGCATAAACCCCGTGAGGATGTGAAACGGGGTATGATTGCGTATCGCACGGGCGATTAAGTGGTAGTCCCGATGACCGACAACGATGCCCCGGCTCATGAAATACGGGACTTCGGGAAGTTCAGAAATCATCGGAGCGATAGGTTCGATGCCGAACTCAGAAAATAGTTTCCCGACATCGACAGGCTGGTTGCTTGACCAGGGATTAATCTGAGGTTCCGGCATGGTGAGCGCTCACAGTTTTATTCGTGCGAATTCGATGAATTGAATTCCGTTAGTATGTACTGCGCCAAACAACATCTTCTTTTTGACACTATGCGCCATCCGGACCGATCGTGAGATAACACTCATAGGAAGAGATGCTTCTTTTTCGACTGCATGCACCAGCATGTCAGAATGAAGATTCTTCCCGCAGTAGACACGGTAATGGTGACCGAACTTGTAGCCTGTCCGTGGAGTGAAATTGTGCCCCCGGAGTTCAGTATAGACCTTGTCTTTTTCGGCAAGTTCCCGGTCAGTTTCACTGGCGAGCGCAAAATATTCGTCGGCACTGACGGAAACAGTACCTTTTTTGAGCGAGATGGTTCCTCTCCCCATCAGATAGAGCAGTTCAACAGGTGCGAACATGAGGCGTTCATCATCAAGCCGTTTACCAAACCCTGATTGTTCGAGATCTGATTCGGCGGCGGCCAGGACCATTGCGGATTTCCCCACCAGTATCGCTTCATACGAGGACAGTTCAGGAAAAGTATTGCAGGGTTCTGACATTTTCTGGAGTTTGATCTCGTAATAGGTCAGCTCCTCCTCATCGTCAACTACGGCAAGCACATACTGCTTTCGCATATTTCTCGAGGCGATGACCTCTTCGATGAGGGTTACAAAACGGATCGGATCGCGTTCAGAGAGGACCCGCACAAGATAGAGCGACTCACTGGTGCCGGGTTTTTCACCACGCCGGAACACCCGGAAATCGTGCGGCCCGGTCTGCACGACATACCCCCGTTCACGGAGGTCGCGGTATACCAGAAAACTGCGCAGGAAACCGGGCTCGTCAGCAAACACAGAAAACAGGGTGTCGAAGATATAACCAGTAATATCGATCTTCTGGCGGTGGAGGAGATAAAGCGCCTCCTGATGAGAGAGTTTCAAACCCCCGGTTTCCAGGCGTCCGTACCCGCTTTGCTCATAGAGGATACGTCCCTCGTTTCCCACACGCACCACCGTGCCGTCGAATGTTGCCTTCACTGCCGGATCTATTGTGTTTAGATGATTATAAGAACGCCGGGGGGAAGGAAACCCGTGATCCGGTATGTTTTTAAAAAAACCGGTGAGATCCCGCCATATCAAAAAAGTATTTTATCTCCTCGGAAGTGGAACACCATTATTGTGCGAGCTCACGCACTTTCGCAATATTCCCGATATCATCACGCCGGTCATCTACCGGTGTTTCACAGATAAGCGGGAGCGCTGAGAAGACAGGATGATGGAGGATGCGCCGGAACCCGTTTTCACCGATAAATCCCATGCCGATATGCTCATGCCGGTCAAGGTTGCTTCCCCGGTCGCCTTTCGAGTCGTTCAGATGGATAATCCTGAGATTTCTTATACCGAGCTGATCATCGAACTGGGCAACTGTCTCAGCGATCCCCGCCTCCGTCCGAAGTTCATACCCCGCTGCAAACGCATGGCAGGTGTCAAGACAGACGCCGACACGGTTGTTTTTCTCAAGCCCGTCCATAATTCCCCGGATGTGCTCGAAACTGCTTCCTACGCTGTTCTTCTCCCCGGCAGTGTTTTCAAGCAGCAGTATCACGCTGCTGTCAGAGTCCCCAAGAGCTGTATTGATGGCGCCGATGACACGCGCTCTGCCTCCCGCTATTCCGTCTCCAAGGTGATGGCCGAGATGGGTGACAAGATACGGAATATTAAGCCTTCCGCACCTTTCAAGTTCGGCAGACAGGGCTGCAACCGATTTTTCATACAAATCCGGTTTGGAAGTCGCCAGGTTCGGAAGGTAAGGCATATGGTCCACAGGGATAATGCCGCTTGATCGAATTTTCTCCGTAAATGCATGGGAGATTTCCTCAGACAGCGGACCAAATCCCCAGCCACGGGGATTGCGCGAGAAGATCTGGAACACATCGCACCCCGCATTCTTTGCCCGATCTACCGCACGATCAAGAGACCCTGCAATTGAGACGTGGACACCCACCTTTACCATAAAGAAGACTCCCCCATTAATATCACCCGATCAACATTCGTACGCGAAAGATATTTGGAGATTTGTATTCAGGAACAAGCCAGAACTGTGCGGTAAGCTGATAAATAGTCATTCCTCAATTTCGAGCCTGCGTTTGGGAAAATCCGGACAATGACAATCGAGAAAATAAGGCAAAAAATCCCCAGAACAGCACCTGAATCTTTTTTGCCCGGCAAACATCAATCCTGTAACCATGAAGGTTACCTTCCTCGGTACCAATGGCTGGTATGATACCCGGACGGGCAATACATGCTCGGTCCTGATCCAGTCAAAAGAGTATGACATTATTCTTGATGCCGGAAATGGAATTGCAAAAGCGGATAACTACATCACCGGGGACAAGCCAGCCTACCTGTTCATCAGCCATTTTCACCTTGACCATATCTCGGGATTGCATACGCTGGTGAAATTCAGATTCTCTCAGGGCCTGGTAATCTGCGGACAAGTCGGGACCGCCGGAGTTCTGAATGCCCTTGTTGCCGAGCCATTCACCGTCCCGTTTGCGCAACTTCCCTACCAAGTAAGATTTGAGGAACTCGACGCGGGTCACCATGCTATCCCCTTCCCGGTTGAGTCCCTGCCGCTCGTCCACCCGGTACCCTGTTTCGGGTACCGCCTGTCCCTTGACGGGAAGGTGATAACCTACTGCACCGATACCGGTTACTGCGACAATGCAGTCCTGCTTGGCCGGAATTCTGATCTTCTGATTACCGAATGCGGACTGAAATCGGGGCAGGAAAGCCCGGGATGGCCGCATCTCAACCCGGAAAGTGCAATCCGGATCGCACAGGAAGCAGAAGCGAAGCGTCTTGCACTGACGCACTTTGGTGCCGAGGTTTACAGGTCCCTGGATGATCGAGCCGGACTACGAAAACAATTCCAGAAAGAATGGCCGGGCCTGATTGTTGCCACCGATGACCTGACTATCGAGATCTGAAATAAAAATTATTCCTGGATTTTTTTCATCAGCCATGCCATGTTTGCGCCGAGTGTTTTCATCGTCGCAATTCCTTCATCGTCAGTTTTTACATCACCCGGGTCAAGCCCTATACCAACATTCCAGTACGATGAACCCGGGACAATCATCTGGCTGATGAAGAAGAAATGGTTTATGGAATCAAACGCATGGATTGCGCCTCCACGCCGGACCGCAACCACCGCGGCGCCCACTTTGTGACGGAACATATCGTTGTTTGCCTTCGCAACAAACCCGGCCCGTTCGATAAGTGCCTTCATATCCGCAGAAACATCAGCAAAATATGTCGGCGATGCAAGGATAATCCCGTCAGAATCCAGCATTTTTCCGATGCAATCGTTTAAAATATCGGTATTCACCACACATTGCTTGTCCTGCCTTTCGAAACATTTCCCGCAGGCAATACATCCCCGGATATTCTTTCCCGCCAGCTGCACGAGTTCGGTTTTGATTCCCTCTTTTTTCAGTTCCCTGAACACCGTATTGACAAGAATCGCTGTATTCCCGTCCTTACGTGCACTTCCATTGAATGCGACAACCTTCATATCTTCCTCCTTTTGATTAACCATTCTGCCGTGAAGAGATAAAAAATCTCATGATATCTTAGCCGAATAAAAATATCGGTGTGTCTTGGAGTGATCTTAAGAGCCCTGACGCCAAAAGGTATTGCGATATGAATACCCGTATACAATTTTCCGATTTTCACCTCTCGCGTGAAGTCGGTAAAGCAATAGAAGATATGGGCTTTGAAGAGCCCACGCCTATCCAGGCACTCGCTATCCCCCTCATACAGGCCGGGCGTGACGTGACCGCCCAGGCACAGACAGGCACCGGGAAGACAGCCGCATTCGGCATTCCCATAATCGAAAAGATTGATCCAACACACCGCACTGTCCAGGCAATCGTTCTCTGTCCGACGCGCGAACTTGCAATCCAGATTGCAGAAGAGTTCTCCGAACTCCTCGCTCACCTTCCCCGCATCACGGTTCTCCCGGTATATGGCGGGCAGCCTATCGACCGGCAGCTGCGTGCTCTCCATGCCGGTGTCCATATTGTAATCGGGACCCCGGGACGGGTTATGGACCATCTCAGACGACGAACCCTCGTACTCGATGAGGTGTCAACCGTTGTCCTCGACGAAGCGGACCAGATGCTTGACATGGGATTCCGCGATGACATCGAACTGATTCTTAAAAAAATTCCGCAAAAGCGCCAGACTCTCCTCTTCTCAGCGACACTCCCGCAGCCGATCATTGATATCTCGAAACGGTTCATGAACAAACCCGAGTTTGTCAGGGTCGAGTACGCGGAACTGACCGTGCCGCAGACCGAGCAGTCGTATATCGAGGTCAAAGAGCGTGAAAAACTTGACGTACTCTGCCGCCTGATCGATATCGCCGACCCGCACCTGTCAATAATCTTCTGCAATACCAAGCGCCGGGCCGGGGAGCTCGCCGGAAAGGTCAAGGCACGCGGATACCGGGCTGAGGAACTCCACGGGGACCTGAAACAGTCGCAGCGCGACCGGGTGATGGGCGCATTCCGGAAAGGTTCGATCGAGATCCTTATCGCTACTGATGTTGCTGCCCGGGGGATTGACGTTGAAGACGTCGATATGGTGATCAATTTCGATGTCCCGCAGGACGTAGAATATTATGTCCACCGTATCGGCAGAACCGGTAGAGCCGGAAAGAGTGGTAAGGCGGTAACTTTTATTGCACCCAAGGATTTTACCAAACTCCGCGAGATCCAGCACTACGCAAAGATCCAGATCCCCCGTATGCCCATACCAACACAGTCTGATGTGGCTGAAACACGAACGCGAACGATGCTTGAAAAAGTGCGCGAGACGATCACGGCTGGAGGAATGGAACCCTACGTGCGTATCATAGAGCAGGAGAGTGAAGGAGACCTCAGTACGGTCGATATTGCTGCTGCTCTCCTCAAACTGCAGATGGAGCAGGGCAGTGAGGAGGCACCGGAGAAGCGGGATGACATGGATTTTGCAGATACGGGTGCAGAAGCCGGCATGGTCCGCTTCTTTCTCGGGGTTGGCAGGATCCATAAAGTTGCTCCCAAAGACATTGTCGGGGCTATTGCCGGTGAGACCGGTATCCCCGGAAAAGCGATTGGCTCGATACGGATCCTCGACTCCTACTCGTTTGTTGAAGTACCCCGTGAATATGCAACGGAAGTATATACTATCATGAAAGATCGGACGATCCGGAATCAGCCCACCGGGATCGAGCCGGCGTCCGGCAAACGGGCATAACGAACCTGCCTTATATTTTTCTTCACCGGGTTCAGCTGGTTCTCTTCTTGTTATAATTCCGTGCCAATAACAACCTTTTCGGGACGGTAAGAACAGAAACATAAAATACACAACCGGGAAATTATCCGGTATGAATAAAACATTCGTAATCGCATCTGTACTTGTACTCTGCACGGTATTCGTTCTTGCAGCCGGATGCACACAACCCAGTACACCAACAGTGACACCGACGCCAACACCGGTCATAACTACTGAACCAGCGACGCCAACACCGACCCCTACGGTGGTTTCGCTGACACCGGGGCCCACGCAGACATTGCCCGAAGTCTGGAATATCGATGTCCAGGTCCAAAGTAATGGTGTATCGATCGACCCACAAATGACGGTCAGCTGCCAGGGAGGCAAGGGACTCAACTTTATCCAGCAGATCGATGTCAGAGTTACCCGGTCTGACGGAGTGGTGGAAAACGGAATAATAGCCAAACCACTCTATAAAGGAAAATCTGTATCATTACCGATTACCTCTCAAATGGGAAAGGTTAACAGAGTTGAGGTCTGGGCAACGACACCCCAGGGAGACAAAGTAAAGATCTTTGATGACAATGTGCCTTTCAGACAATACTGATCTTTTTTTTTTATTCTTTGAAGGTAGGACTATTTTTTTATTTTCAATACAATGAGACTGGGAGGATTTAAGGTGAAAATCATCATCGGCTGACTGTGTTCATTTTTAGATTCGAAACCCACGGATTTTTGGGATGATGAAAGACGGTTCGAATTCTACAAAAATTTCATCCTTCATTCTAACCGGTGTTCCTTTCATTTTTTTTGGGAAACAAGTTCTGTTTTATCGTTTCCCGGACTTTTTTTTCCAGACCTGAAATAGTCCTGACATCCCCGATTTCGTCTAACCGGTCAACCAGGATCTCTCCCGCCGGTGTAATACCAAGATTTCTTAAAAAGGCTGAAATAACCCGGGTGGTACAGGTAAAGTTCTCTTCCCCTTTCCTTCCTGCGACGGAAAAAATCAGACCTCTTTGTCCGGTACTGCCTCCGGACAAAGCCCTCTCTGCATGGTATGCCTGACACCGGTCGATTAACAGCTTGAGCCCGCCGGGAACGGTATTGGTATACACCGGAGAGCATACGATGAGAAGCGATGTACTCCGGATCGCATCAATAATACCTCCCATATCATCATCAAAGATACAGGAACCGGTATTGTAGCACTGGTAGCACCCGATGCAGCACCGTATATCCATGTCATGAGGGTAGATGACCTGAGCCTGTCTTCCGAGTTCGTGTGCCGTGTTCACCGCCCAGCCTGCAAGGATGCTGCAGTTACCCAGTGCCCGGGGACTTCCCTGGATTACAACAACATCCACCGGAGGAGATGCAGGACGGTTCGGTAACTCCGGATGCCGATTGAGCACGAATTCCCGGGGGTTTTTCCGGATTTCAGCTTCCCATTCATCGGCGGTACGTTTTGCCACGGTCTCCGCAGCAAGCGATACGAGCGGGGAGTATTCAAATGAATTGGTACGGAAAACAGCGATAAGACGATTTCCTTCCGTTACGGTGACCGCGTACCTCACCATCCCGGGATAAAGCGCAGAAAAATCTTCGGATTCCAGCGTGAGGATATACTGTTCCTTGCCGTAATTAATTTCAACTCTGCGAATCAGGGTCGCTGATGAGTCCATCAGGCATACTATCATGTATGAAAAGATAATGCTGTGGTGATCCATGAAATCCCCATAAACTCTTTCAAAAAATATCCCCGCCAGATACCTTCGCACCACAACACCCTTTCCCAAAACAATAAGGTATGTGCCGTCCCACGTTCCGATTAATCGGTGAGGTGATCTCCGTTTCCCTGACTCCTATTCCCTTGCGAATCGCCGCGCTGGTGCGGGAACGCAACAGTCTTCTGGAATATCCCGTGGAGCGTCTTGCCGGGGTGATACAGGAGATAGGATTCCGGTGCACTTCATGTGCGGAGTGCTGTACCCGGGCATTCAACGGGCATGTATTCCTGCTCGATCGTGATGTCACTTCCGTCAGGGCATTTGATCCCGCAGCTCTTGAACCAGCACCGGCGCCAGAATTCTGCGACCAGAACGGTATATTCTATGTTTCCGGGTACGCGGTGCGGACCCGGGATACAGCCAGCGGATGCTGCTGGTTTCTGGAAAAAGGAAAGTGCCGTATTTATGACCGCCGCTTCACCATCTGTCGTATTTATCCGTATATGCTCCACCGCGAACCCGACGACCACGGAGTCGTAGACTGGAGGCAGTTCTCCGGACTTGACCGGCATGGGGAGTATGACGCACATATTCCCCGTGACCAAAGCCTCGATCTCGCCCGTGAAACCAAAGAGTACGAGAATGCATTCCTTACCCAGGAAATTCAGTTTCTTGAATTCATGCAGGATTATTTCTCCCGTCACCGGCTCCGTCACGTGCAGAAAGTATACGATGACCGGTTACGGGGTTTTAACCGCGGTGATGAGATTACCGTGATGGTATATTATGACGGCGACCTCGAGCAGCACCGGATACGGAAATAATACAAATCCTGCCCGGTGCCATTTTTATCTGCCTCTTCCTGGCCGAAGATAATCGCGACCTTCCGTCCGGAGCCTGAACGATGACAATTCCCCTGGAGCAGTATGCCCGGCGCCAGCTGGATCATTTTGTATTTCCCTGACGGTACGATTGCATATTCCTGGGGGGGAATAACGAAAGGATGTCGTTATCGGATCCGTCTCCAGAAAGAGGTTAAAACATTCCAGATCTTCTCCCGAAGCCAGATACTGCGATCCGGTATTTCCTGGTCGAAACCGGCTGACGATTCACCTGGTTCATAGAGCGACCGGTTTATTTCAATCTGGATCCACGGGATGCCTTTATGCCAGTAATGAGCGTTGGAAATAAAGCCACCGGAGAAAGGATTATTGATCGCAACCTCTTTGCCAACGATGAATTCCTGCCTGAACACATCCGCAAGTGCCGTAATCCATTCTGCTGAACATGTGGCAATGCTGCCTTTTTTTGCCCTTCCCTGGCGATCGCCATTGTTCCCCAGACAAATTAAAGGGCGTAATTTTCCTGCATCCTTCTGGAATCTTGAACCAGCAGGAAGCATGGAATGGCAGTCAAATGCAATCCTGACAGGATGCCGGTCGATGAGTTCGTCGATGCGCTGGTGGAACGGGAAATAATGGGTCATGAGGAGATTGTGTATGAGATGCATTTCTGGCAATTCCCCGGGGCGATAAACCTCTTTACCATCAATCGTCCTTACCTTGATGATCCCGTCAGGATCGCGGAGAGGAAGGGGCAACGGCGGACGGTTGAGATCTACAATCATCCGCGAGACGGGTGTATCTATAAATGCAGCAACACGGTCCTCAAAACCGAATATCATGCGGGTCTGGGGATCGCAGTAGTAGCCGAGCTCGTCCTCGTCAAGGAGCAGATGCGGGCGGAGGACTTCCGGGACTTCTGTTCCGCCATGAGGGATTGATATCAGGAACGGATATCGTTTTTTCACCATAACCAGCAGGTGAGCATATGCCGGGAGATTTGTTAACATTTGTGTGCAAACATTGTTCCGTAAAAAAATCCATGATGCGGGGGTCATCCGACAGTCTGGTTACCTTTCATCCTCTCCCGGAGATCGACAAAACGAGTTCCCCGACCGTCACAAAGTTGCATTGACGCACCGGCAGGTAATCGTGTTTTTTGTAAAATATCCGGAGATTAAATATTTGGGTAATACCCAGGGGGGAAACGTGAATTTATTTTCGCCTGAAGACTAAAAAATATTAGTCATGACGAGGTCAATAACACTCTATGAAACCGCTCTTTTGGTGCCCGGGCAGTTGCGTACCTCCTCCCGGTTTTTGTTGTCGGAACGTATGACCATAAGGGAAAACCCGATGCGATGGTTGCCGCGTGGGGAGGCATCTGTTCATCGGATCCGCCAAGTATTGCGATTTCTATACACCCTTCCCGTTATACCTACCGGAACCTGATGGAGAAGATGGCATTTACGATCAGTATCCCTTCGGTAAATTATATGGCCGAGGCAGATTTTTTTGGCATCACTTCCGGGGAGGATACGGATAAGTTTGCCGTTACCGGACTTACACCTCTTCCGGCGGAATTTATCGACGCCCCCTGCATTGCTGAATTTCCGATCATAATCGAATGCCACGTAGCCAAGCATATAAAAATTGGTGCGCATACCCAGTTTATCGGGGAAATTCTGGATGTGAAGATCGATGAATCCATGCTGGATACTGATGGAAAGCCCGATCTTGCCAGAATGCAGCTGATCGGCTTTGATGTCATCAGATCTGAGTACTACACGACGGGTTCAGTTATCGGAAAAGCGTTCAGTGCTGGGCGGAAATATCTGCCCGGGTAAATCTTTTTTTCCGCCATTTTTCGTCTTAAAATTCTGATTTTCCGACAGGATCTGTGAGTCCCGCACATACCGGATCCTGGTGCCCGCGGCACATTTATTTCAGTCTCATAATCAAATCGCCATCGGCTGTTACAAAATAGCGTTTTACCAGCATATCGTCTTTCATCGTACAATCCCAGCCGAAAACTTCTTTGATTTTCTGTCGTATCCGTGCTGTTTTCTGGCTGTCAGGGTTCTTTGTCTGATCCAGTCTTTCCGGTACCATCATAGTCAAAAAAAGCTTCTTTGAGGATATTAAAGGAAGGCAGATGCGGTGTGAAAGTATCAATCGCAGTTTTTAACCTCAGGCAGAAAACAGAAATCAGATAATTTCTATGAATTTTGTTGACGCACCGTACAGATGCTTTGATATACTGGAGTACCTATCACTTTCCTGATACCTATGGCTCAATCACGTGAAGATCCATTCATCGGGAAAAAGGCAGCGGCGTTTTGTCTTCCGGATGCGGAAGGAACGAGCATCTGCCTGGACAGGTTCGGGGGGAGATGGGTAGTATTGTATTTTTACCCGAAGGATAATACTCCTGGCTGTACTATCGAAGCGATGCAGTTTAATGCTGCTCTCGAGAAGTTTGCCGATCTCGGTGCGCAGGTAATCGGGGTGAGTGCGGATTCATCCGAGAGCCATCAGAAGTTTGCAGAGAAACATAATCTTTCCATCCTGCTCCTCTCGGATACCGATCATGCCGTACTCAAGGCATATGATTCGTGGAAGCCAAAGACGATGTTTGGCAGGGAATTTCTCGGCATCCAGCGGGATACGTTCCTCATTGACCCCGAGGGGACGATTGTTGCAGTCTGGCGTAACGTCAGCCCAAAAGGTCATGCAGACGAAGTAAAAGCGGTGTTGCTCGAAAAGAAGAAATGAAGAAGAGCAGATCGCTACAGATTCCTGATGAGGAAGAACTGGTCCCGTATTCTGCCAGGTGACATTCATAGAGCTCGATCTCCAGCCTCACGAGGAGTGCGATAACCTTGTCTGCTGATGTATTTTCCAGGAACTGGTGTTCCAGCGCAGAGGGCCGGACAGATAAGCGTGTACAATAATCGCCCCATCATGCCGATGCCGGTAAAGGAAACCGAGCCAGGCTTCCTAAAAATCAGAAAAAGGATTGCCCTGATAGCGAATCCGGATGAAACCCGGTGGCATCATCATTTACCCGGGATCTGTGGATGCGGATTGTGGTAAAACCAACTGGTATAATAACGTGATATCATGAACATACAGCCCAATTGGTGCTTTTTAAAAGGGTTGTTCCAGTGGAAGCGAGGGGGTATAAAAGCATTATCAATTTGCCGGACCGGCCGTATCACAAGAACATACCACACAATTCAAAAAGACACTTTCGTGAAGCCAATTTCCTTTCGTAATCTGCGTCTTGTTTCACGGCGTTTTGATCGGTGACATCAATAATTCATATTTTGTTCAAATCGTCCTCTCAACCTGTCAGCATTATGGGGAAGAGACGTCCTGAATGAAGACGAAAAAAAATGATTAAAAGGGCAATCACAGAGCGTGAAACGATAACTCCATTGCCAGAAAAAGAGGAGAGCTGAAAAGAGTATAAACTGCCGGTGTATTTATCCAAAATACCGGAATTCCCCTTTGAAATCCCCGGTTATTATTCCGGATTGAGCACAAACGAAAGCTGGATATGACGGGAAAAACAAAGGCAAAAAATTCCCTATCAGGAAATGAAGTAAACAAGGTCTGGATGGTGAGATATTTATGTCCCGGAAAAGAATTCCTATCATCCGAAAATGAAAAAAAACCGCCCAATTGACTTAAAAAGCATCGCAGCGAATGCGATGAAAAAATATGGTTTCGAGCCCGAGTTCCCTGATTCCGTAATTGAGGAAGTAAAAGCGATGCATGCCTGGACGATCCCGGCCAGCGGAAACAATAGTCAGGACCTGCGAATGCTCCTCTGGTCATCCATTGATAATTACGACTCGATGGATCTCGACCAGATGGAATTCTGCGAACGCCGCGAAAACGGGGAAATACGGGTTAAAGTAGCAATTGCTGATGTAGACTGCTTTGTCCTGAAGCAATCCCGGACTGATATGCACGCGGCCCATAACGGGACTTCAGTCTATACCGGTATCGAGACCTTTCCCATGCTCCCCGACAAGCTCTCGAAAGGTATTTCTTCCCTGCTGCCGGGAAAGGACCATCTGGCCATCGTCATTGAATACACCATTCTTATAAACGGGAGCGTCCGCCCGGGTGAAATTTACCGGGCTTACGTATCTAACAAGGCAAAATTGATCTACGAAGAAGTCGGGGACTGGCTGGAAGGAAGCGGGGTCATCCCAAAAACGGTCCGGGACGTTCCCGGACTCGAAGAGCAGATTCACCTCCAGTGCGAGACAGCCCAGCGGCTGAAAGAAAACCGGATGGAACAGGGAGCCCTCGATCTCGAGACGATAGAGGCCAATGCAGTCGTGGAGGGGGATTTGGTCAAGGATCTCATCGTCCAGAAAAAGAATCTGGCGCGAACCATTATCGAGGAGTTCATGGTTGCTGCCAACGGCACCACGGTAAATTACCTCGGCAAAGCCGGTATACCAATGATTCAGAGAGTTGTGCGGAAACCCCGGTACTGGGATGAGATCGTACGTGTCGCAGCACTCTACGGTGAAACCCTGCCGGCAGACCCCGATTCAAAGGCCCTCTCAAAATTCCTTATCCGCCGGAAGGAAGTCGATGCGGAGCACTTTCCTGACCTGTCCCTTACGATAGTGAAACTCATCGGACCCGGGGAATACATGACGCTTGAACCCGGGGAACCCCCCTATGGCCATTTCGGGCTGGCTGTTACTGACTACACCCACGGCACAGCCCCAAACCGGCGTTACGTCGATCTTATTATTCAGCGACTCCTGAAGTCGGTCATCGACAAGTTACCCAGCCCTTACACAGAAGACGAACTGATCGAACATTCGACCTGGTTGTCAGGGAGGGAGAAGGGATCCAAGAAAGTCGAACGCTTCATGAGAAAATCCGCAGCTGCAGTGCTTCTCCAGGACAGGATCGGCGAACTGTTCGATGCATTGGTAACCGGGGCTTCAGAGAAAGGGACCTATGCACGACTTATCAACCCACCGGCGGAGGGCCGGATCGTTCAGGGCGAAAACGGCCTTAGGGTAGGCCAGAAGGTTCGTCTGCGGCTTTTGAAGACCGATCCCTACAACGGATTCATCGATCTTGGGTATACCGGAACAAAGGTACCCTGATTCCTGCTGCCGGAAGGTTACCCGGATCGATTTCTTCTCCTGTTCTTTGATCAGAGGTTGTTCCTGTTACCAGGGAACCTGACGGGTATATTTTTTGAAAACCAGGGGGAATGCCACCGGGTTCAGGATCTTGAACTGCTTACTGCATGAATGCCATTCCTTATATCCATAAAGATAAAATGTCAACTCAATGTTCCCCGGGTGGTGGCACAAGGGATGATGGTTCAGAAGTATTCCGTTTTCATTACCATCTTTTTGATCGCCTGTTTTTTTGCTCTGGTCATTCCCGCCTGCACAGCAGCCCCCGGCGATACATTAACCCGGGGATCCCGGTTTACGATCACGATAACCGGATTGCCAAATACCCCATACTACGTATGGGTGGCAAGCACATCCACCTTAACTGGAAATTCCGGAGACCAGCCACCGGTTATTGTTGGTAGTCAGAGTGGTATCCGGAAGGATCCCCCCGATGGGCCTTATGCCATCGGGATGTATGCATTCAATAATGGGAATGGTCGCACGATCCTCGATGATGTTGCACCCTCAACGCCGGATATGTCGAATACCAATTATTATGCCCTCGTTACAACCGATCGGAATGGACGTGCAATAGTCGCTTTCCAGACCTCCTCCGGCACGGCCACCCGGTCATTCTCCATCAAGGTCGAGAATCCCTCGTCTGTTGCAAACAATAACGTCATGGTCGAACTGGGGCTCCCGGTAAAAATCACTGCAACTCCTGCAACAAAAGCCACCCTGCCCGCATCAAAAATATCAACAACAGTCCCGGTGACCTCCACGGTCACAACTCCTCTGCCCGCAACGATAGCAGAGACAACGATCCCCGGTCCCACAGGGACACCTTCGCAGGCATCCCCTTCGGGAGTTGAAGTTGGTATTCCTGCGGTTATCGCCGGACTTGTTCTCACAGGAAAACGGAAAATTTTCTGGTAAATTATGTTACGATGAACGGAGATGCAGGAGTCACACATGACTATCCTGTTTCGGATGAGATCTCCGGTTGATGCTTAATCAGCCGTATCTGACTGAAGTTTCCGCCAGCGTGTCTTCCGGAGTGTTCGTTGATTTTATTGAAATTCCGGTGGACAGCCATTATATCCATCACGAGAAAGGATAATCAGATTTTCTTTCCGGCGGTCACAATTTCCTTTTTTATTACCGAGAAAAAATTCTTTCCCCATTGCATACTGATAAGATAATCGATAGTAAAGTACTAGTGATGAAATATACTGCACGGCATATACGAAAATTTATAAATGAGGGTAAAATTGATGCTGAACTCTGGACGGCGCACTTTTCCCAGGTCCTGGTATCAAACGTGCCTACCTGCAATGACTGCGGGGATTATAAAGCTAAAACCTGTGAAGGAGGAAAAAACCCGGTAGAATGTTTCCTCGCAATAAAGCCTGACAACCAGCAATCTTCGGACCATGATGGAGATGAAATCCCGGTAGAGAACGAACGGAAGTACTACCGGAGCAGCCGGGGTAATGTTAAATCACACCCGACCGGGATACAGAAAGGATACGACCAGTCAAAAAAATAGTCCCCGGAAAAATAGAGGAATCGATTGCGGGGTCGTGTTTACCGTCTCGTGCAGAATTCCTGACAGGTATATGACAGAGTAAATTTCCTATTCAACGGGTTTCCTTTTTTTCATTAATACTATTCCTGAACCCAAGGGATCCTCACCTCAGGCTGCCTCCACCTCCGGGAGAGGGGGTAACTCTCCTGGACACTTCAAAATATAAACAAAAAATGGACAGCGACAGGATTTCTCCGGATCTCCAGTTTCTAATACCCGGCAGACCATACGTTATCTAGGCAACCGAACCATGGGCTGATATCATGTCCTTAACGATCGATGGTAATGATAAATCTCTGTCGGGAAAAGATGGCGGTGTCATGGGAAGGCTTTTCCAGCGACCATTTTTTTTAAGTTTCACGATTGGTATCCCTTTTTGTTTGTTTAAACTGCTCTTCGGTGCAACTGCAATCCGCATCGGGAGACCGGAGGATCTTTTTCTCACGATCTCCGGGTCGGCAATCATTATCTGGGCCATCGGTGATCTCACGATGAACATCGGGCGATCAATACTTGACCTTCTCCATAGGCCGGCACCATTCGAATTCTGTATTATCGCCCAGGTCGGGCGTATTTTCCATAAGCAAGGGGTTTTTCTTGCGATCGATACGCTCCTGACATTCGGGATCATTTGTACCATGCTCTGGTCGGGCTGGATCACAAAACTCACGATCTCTGAATCATACCTGTGGTATACCGCTACAACCCTTAACCTGATCAGTCTCTCCCTTGTATCCATCTATCATGAGCTTCGGCTGACCTGACCGGATACTAAAAACGTGTGCGATCCGGTTCTGCCCTGGGATCAATGAAAGTAGCCACGGGAATTCGACGAATTGAGGATAGTATAAATTTATGGGATCGGTTACCCGCACTTCCGCTGGTTGAAGGTGGAACAGGTAAAAGGTCTGCATCCTGGTGTAAAGCAGGTCACGGGCCCCGCAGCACCGGATCTGTTCCTATAGAGAAGTTCTTATGCTCGAATGGCGTATATAGTTGCACAGTTTTATACTGTATGAGTAATACTATGTTCGAATCAAGAAATTTTGGCGGCTCCAGAAACTTTGGCGGCCCAAGGGACTCCGGTCCACGAGAAATGACAAAAGTAACCTGTTCAGACTGCGGTAAGGAATGCGAAGTTCCGTTCAAGCCGACTGAGGGCAGGCCGGTATATTGCAGGGATTGCCTGCCGAAACACCGGAAACCCCGGTTCTAAATTTATAAATTTTTAATTTTTTTAATTTCTTCTCTTGTTCTGACGTCTTTTTCTCTTCGGTGTTATTTCGCATCGTCACCGAGAGATTCCCGGCTCCGCATCTGGTAAAGAACCATCGGATCCATCTCCTTATACGTATCCGGGGCGGTGCGCATGATGACATTCGTGATCCCGCTGTTCACGATCATCTTCGAACAGAGAAAACATGGCCAGATCCGGGTGAGTTCATCGGTCTCTACATCGAACCCCGCAAGATAGAGAGTACATTCCCGCGCATTCTTACCTGCCTGGAGGAGTGCATTCATCTCTGCATGAACGCTCCGGCACCGCTCATAGTTTGAGCCTGAAGGAATATTGTGATCTTTTCTCCAGCAGGTATTGAGTTCTGTGCAGTCCATCTGTTTTCGCGGAGCACCCGTATATCCGGTAGAGACGATGGTATTGTATTCATCGACAATAATCGCGCCGAAGTTGCGCCGCAGGCATGTGCCCTGGTGGGCACACCGTATTGCCAGATCCAGAAAATAATGATGCCTGTTGGTTCGCATTCAAGAGTGTATGGGAAAGCCGCTATTAAAGAGGCATGGTTTGCAGTAACCCGGTTTACCTTCATGGTGCACGAGATATGGTCTTTACATCACCTCATTGATGTTGAACTGGTGAATAGCATGAAGGATATTCGCGGTAGTTGAAGTCGCAGGCCAACCGGTGATGGGGATAAAAAAGACCGGAACCTACAAACTAATCCCCGAACTCCTTATGAAAGCCTGCGAATATGCGGTCAAAAAGAACATGGGGGTTACCGTATCCGGCCGATCGGTGTCCTCTTCATTTTAAATAATAAATCAGGGCCCCGGTCAAGAGGACAATGTGAAGGATGGCGAACAGAGGAACGCAATAAAATGTTATTTTGTGTGTTTTATGCCGGAATATCTTCATCGCCCAATATGCGCCGAACGGCCCGAAGAACGCTAAAATTATCAGGATCCGTTCAGGAGTTCGCCGTAAATTTTTGCGTGCAGCACCCTTGTCACCGGCAAAAACAATAAAAACAACAAGGTTTACTGCGGCCAGGACCGCCAGGAAAATTATCAGATCGGTTAAGGATATCATCATCTGGTCACGGAAATGTTATTCATCCCTTATCAGTAATCTTCGGGATGACCATAAAGAACCACGTACCCGATTGGACTCTCCGGATCCAAAAGAACAAAAAAATGGAATGCCATGGATTCAGGAATCCTTCGGGCAGGGCACGACTGGTCCCACCTCCTGATCTCGCCGGCATCCCTGCTTTTACCGGCTTATCCCGGGACCCTTGAGAGTCCTGTTGAAGAATTCTGTCATCTCATTCATTGCATTCCGGGCAACATCACTTCCGTTCATCTGACCATTCTGGACCATAAATCCATGGGGTTCGCCCTGGTACACCTTAAGCTCAAAATATTTCCCGGCCTGGTTAAGGACTTCTGCATACTTGTAGATATCAGTCACCGGGCTTGCCTGGTCGGAACTCCCGTGGATCATGAGCATGGGGACCGAGAGGTCGCCGATATGATCTATTGGCCGGGTCTCATTGGCAAAACCACCTGAATAGGGAAACCCGTACCAGGCAACACCGGATCTGAAGTCCTTCATCTGGGGCAGGAAAAGCATCGTGTATCGTCCTCCGGCGCAGAAACCGGTAAGCCCGAGATGCTGTGCGTCCACATCCGGCCTTGCTTTCAGGTATGATATTCCCGATTCTACAAGGGCCTGGACTTCCTCATCATCCGGAGATTTGTTGAAGGTCTGCCACTGGGGGGCTATAACGACGTAGCCTTCCGACGCGAACATATCCACCAGCGTCAGGTACCCGGGTTCAAGCCCATTGAATGAATGGAGCAGGACAATTCCCGGGTACTTCCCCGTACTGACCGGCGCACTCACATACGCGGGGTAACTCTTTCCACTACTGGAAATATTCACCGCAGCACTTGCCGTAGCAGGAGAAGTCTGTCCCGGATTAGTATTCGCTACACAACCGGCCGCTCCCAGGCATAAAGCCAGTATGACCACAAGACCAGGTATTTTCATAGTTTCCAACCCCTTTGTTTTTCCCGTACACTGGCTCTGTAGCACCAGGATACTATAATATTTTTCATACCTGCACATTGCAGGTATGAACGGACAGAGGATCCTGATATTTCAAAACAAATAACCACATGAAATCGGTTTATTATTAATTTTATCAGACGATATGAAGGCGATTTATTCCGGTAAATCTGCTGAAGCCTTTATCAGGGAAGAATTATTCAGGTTTCAGGTAAAATCGCCATTTGCAGAACATTTCCTTCGGATGGGGATCGGGAGGCGCGAAAATACATTCGACTCGTATCCGGGGATCAATTTCCTGAGCGAATCCGGTAAATTCCGCACGATGCATCTCACGGCAGACATATTCACCCTGGCCGCGCCGGAGTCTGGCTTCCTGCGTCGGACATGACGGAACGGTAAGAATTACCTCATCTTCCCGTTCGTCGATATCATACCCCACGATCATCGCCCAGGGAAAATGGCGGAGTGCCCTGACAAAACCCTGCAGTCCTTTTCCGGTAATATTGAACCGGTTCACAATATCCCTGGCCGCCATTCCGGCAACACGACCCCAGACCTGTTCATTGATAGTTTCTGCGGCGGGCTGGCCGTAGCGGTCGGCGATGTTAATAAACCAGAATGCATCCACGACCCGATAATGCCAGAGGAGAAATTCAAGATACGTATGCTTGTCTTCATCCGGCATCCGGTCGAATAGTTCAAGATTCATAAATTTAGTATGATATGCTTCAGGATGAGATAAGAAACTGTTGAGCGTGGGCAAAGACTCGCATAAAAATGAGCATCAAACAAACTTTTATAAATAATTTTGTTGTATTAATTATACAAAACAGATTATCTTTTACTGTTCCACCTGCTCTGAAACAGCGCTGACAGACATGATGCTCGATTATGAACACGAACTTTCCCTGATCAAAAATCTTCTTAAGAAGAACCCGGAGGGGATGAGTGTAACCGATATTTCAAAGGCGCTCAACAAAAACAAGAACACTATCGGGAGATATCTTGATATCCTTCTCATCTCCGGTCAGGTGGATATGCGAACCTACGGCATGGCAAAGGTATTCACGCTGTCCCAGCGTGTTCCCCTCTCCGCCATGCTCAGTTATTCAAATGAACTTATCATGGTCCTGGATAACGAGTCCCGGATCATCGATGTGAATGACAACTTACTCCAACTCCTGAATCTTTCAAGACGGGAAACGATAGGAAAGAATATCGCCTACCTGAATCCGCCCGATGTGGATGTGCACGAATTGCTCGAGACGCTCACCAGCGGATTCGAAGGACCGGGAAATACCATCACGTTCAGGCTGAAAAATGAAGGAGAACGGATTTTTAAACAGAAATCCGTGCCAACGGTATTCGAAGACGGTAAAAAAGGTAGTACGATTATCCTTGAAGACATCACCGAACATATGCTCGCGGAGCGGGAGATCCGGAAGAGCGAAGAGCGGTTCCGGCTGATGGCTGAGAACATCCAGGACGGGATCATCATTATGGAAAATGATAAAAACGTCTTTGTGAACCGCCGCATAGCAGAGATCAGTGGCTATTCGTATGAAGAATTACGGAAGATGAATCCGCTTTCCATTGTGGCCCCGGAGGATCGCCAGCAGGCAGCCGACCAGATCCAGATGATGGAAACCGGGTATGAGGGACCCGGTAAACTCGAGATGTGGATTATCAGGAAAGACGGGGAACGACGGTTTGTGTATGGCCGGGTCACGAGAGTACAGGATGCAGTTACCCGGTACAGCTTCATTATCTTCACCGATATCACGGAACTCAAGGATAAGGAAGCTGCGCTCCTGCAAAGTGAGCAGCGTTTCCGTATGATGGTCGAAAACATCCAGGATGGTCTCATTATTGTTGAAAACGGAAAATTTGTCTTTGCCAACCGGAGAATTTCTACGATAACCGGGTATTCTTTGGAAGAGCTACAAAGAATGAGACCTCCGGATCTTGTGTCCCGGGAAGACTGTGAAAATATTGAAGATCTTGTTACCCATATTTGTCCCGGGTCAGAAGACACCAGGGAAATTACCTTCTGGATCAACCGGAAAGATGGCAACCGCCGCTGTATTTTCGGCCGTATCACTACTGCACTGCGGGGGAGTGTAGTAAGCTCCTATATCACCATGACCGATATCACTGAGGCAACGGAACGAGAAAAGGCTCTCAGGGACAGGATCGCAGAGCTCCAGCACCTCATCGGATAAGAATTGCATCCCGTCCTTTTTACCTTCATCTGAAACAGGTTTCACTCATTCACCGTATTCCAGAGATAATGAAGGTATCAGTTCCATGTATAATCAATAAGACATATGTTTAAATATAATTATCCTCAACCTATACCAACATCCCTTCAACAGAGGACAGCAATGATGAATACTCAGCAAAGAAAAAATTCTGATACCACGGCGATAAGAACCACGACCGATGCTTCGAACCATCGGTACAACACGGTATGGTGCATGAGTTTTGTTGCCATCATTATTGCCATAATTATCATATCTCCCGTTAGTGCGGCAAGCAAGTACATGGCCGGGAGCCCGGAACTATCTGCATACATATCCGGAACCAACGAAGTAAGTCCCGGGGACACCGTATCGCTGAAGGTGATCATCGAGAACAAAGGGGTAAACGAGTTCAAGTTTATCCAGTCGTCAATTGTCGAGCGGGACGATCTTCCGAATACGGCAAAATTCCTGACCGTCTCACTTGCTGCCGGCGATGCCCCTGTTACAGTCAAATCCGATCCGCAGATGCTGGGAGACCTGACGGGGAGCAGCATCGCAAGCTGTGTGTTCACGACAAAAATCCAGCCCGATGCTGCATCGGGGATATACGATCTTCCTCTTATCCTGAAGTATTCCTACATGTACGAAGCCGAACAATACGGGTCGGACACCATCCAGTATTACTACAAAGAAAGAAATGAAACCTTCAGTCTTCCGATTAAAATTAAGCCGGAACTGAAGATACAGATACTTTCTACCGGGGCGGAGCACCTGAACGCCGGGACTGAAGGGTATGTAACCCTTACCGTGAAAAATATCGGCCACGAGGACGGTAAGAATGCCATCCTCAGGATTGTCCGCAATGAAAAGAGCCCGGTTATACCCACAACGAACAGTATCTTTATCGGTGATTTTCCCGTCGATCAAACACTGACCGGCCGGTTTAAGGTATCCGTCTCCAGCGATGCTGAAGAGCAGACATATCCCCTTGACGTGCTGGTGAATTACGAGAATGGCGAGGGGGAACAGGTAACGTCAGATGTTGAAACGATTGGTATACCGGTCGGTAAAAAGATTGAGTTTAATGTCACCTCCCTTCCCGGTGAAATCGCTCCCGGACAGAAGAAAATAATTACTGTCCAGTACGTCAATTCCGGCGGTGCGACGGCATACAATGTTCAGGCCCGCATCAGTGCCGTCGATCCCTTCACCAGCAACGATGACACCGCATTCATCGGCACTCTTGCACCAGGAGAAACCCGGGAGGCAGCCTTTGAAATTTCCGTAGACAAAACTGCAACTATCAAGGAGTACGCGCTTGATTCAGAGATCCGGTACCGCGATGCACTTGATAATACCCTGATCTCGAACCCCCTGAAAGTCCGCGTCCAGGTCGGGGCAGACAAGGGTATTATCGCGGGTATACTCTCAAACCCGCTCGCTCTCGCCGTCATTGCCTTAGTGATACTAGGTACAGGATTTTTCATCTACCGGCAGCGCAGGGAGTCCTGATAAAACTCATTTTTTCTGTGATCGGGAAAAATGAACTCCGCTTCCGGCTCGCACATCACAAAGACATAAGGGAATAAAACAAAATATCCTGAGGATAGTAAAAAAACAAACCGGGAAATCGGGATTGCATGATCGAAAAAATATTTGAAAAGGTTGCCGGTGCGATCACCCATCGCCCGAAACTGATGCTGGGCCTGCTGATCCTGGTCTTCTTTGTTGCCCTGTACGGCATGACGCAGATCAGCATGGAGACCGGGACGTCTACCTACCTGAACAAGGACTCGGAAAAGGGGATCCTCAATGATAAATATACGGCTACGTTCCAGTCTGATACGCTCATCTTCATCATCGAGACGAGCGACCCCCTCGACCCGAATATTCTGGCCTATGTTGATGAACTCGAGGCTACCGTCCGGCAGCAGCAGAATATCAAATCAGTTTATGGTATCGTCGATATCCTCAAGAGTATGAATGGCGGGGAACTGCCCCGGACCCGTGCTGAAGTCGACGCCATCGTTGCACTGATCCCCCCGGAAACCCGTGCAACCGCCGTCCCTTCCAACGTGATGTCACTCGTCCAGATCCAGCTCACCGAGGGATTGTCAGAAAAAGCCAGGAATGGCGCACTCGACAATGTAATATCGGTTGTTGATGCATCCAGCCCCCCGCCGGGAACCAAGGTGACCGTCACGGGCAGCCCTGCGTTCTCCAAAGAGATGTCCAATGCACTCATGAGCAATATGGGTGTGCTCATCGGGGGCGCCATGGTCCTGATGATCATCGTCATGGCCATTCTCTTTGCCTATGTCCGCTACCGTTTCCTGCCGGTCGTCCTCGTTGGTACGGGGCTTATTACCTCACTGGGACTTATGGGCCTCGCGGGCATCCAGCTGAACATGGCAGTGGTTGGTGCATTTCCGGTGCTCATCGGTCTCGGGATAGATTATGCGATCCAGTTCCATGCCCGCTTTGATGAAGAGTCGCGGAAAGGATCCCTTGAAAATGCGGTCTTCATGACCGTCACCCGTACCGGTCCTGCGGTCATGTACGCGATGCTCGCTACCTGCATGGGATTCCTCGCGATGTTCATCTCCCCGGTGCCCATGATCCGGTCGTTCGGTCTCGTGTCAATTATCGGAGTGATGTGTTCGTATTCCATGTCACTCATCGGGCTTCCCACCATTGCGATCCTGCTCAACTACAAACCCAAAGTGCAGGAAACCGAGATCTGCTATGCGGTGGGGGAGGGGGCATGTGATTCAATAATCGGGGATTCAACGAAACCACCAGCATCCCGCGGAAAGAAGAAAAGTTCCTGGTCCTATGGCCGGTTCCTCACGGATACGTCAGTAAAGATTGCCAAAAATCCGGTACCGATCCTCCTTATCGCTGCGCTTGTAGCAGTAATCGGATTCCAGATCGACACCATCATTCCCATCGAGACCAGTGAGAATGCTTTTGTCCCGAGTGATATGCCCGCTCTGATCTCGATGGACAAGGTCGCGAGAGTCATCGGGGCAACAGATTCCGCGTCATTCTATGTACAGGGACAGAGCGTAACGGATCTTGATTGCGTGAAATGGATGAAACAGTTCCAGGATTATGAGCTCTCCCATCACGCGAAACTGACCCGGGCAACAAGCATTGTTACCTATATTCTTGCCTATAACGGGAATGTGATGCCGGAAACCCAGGACCAGCTGAACGCTGTACTTGAAAAAATTCCATCGGATATCAAAAAACCCTATCTCAGCGGTTCCATGGATGCCGTGATCCAGTTCGGTACACAAAAACTCGAATCGGCGGAAAAAACATCCTTAAAAGAACAGATGATTAAAGATATCGCATTCCTCAGGCCACCGGTAGGAATCACGGTACAACCTACCGGGACTTTTGATCTCTTTACGTCCCTGATGGGCGATCTATCATCGTCCAAGGAGAGCATGACCTACCTGGGGTTCATCCTGGTCTTCATATTCCTCGTGCTCGTCTACCGTCACCTCCATGCGGTTTCTCCTCTCGTCCCGATCGTTTTCATCATCGGGTGGAATGCAGTTGCAATGTACACCCTCGGGATATCGTATAACCCGCTCACTGCAACCCTGGGATCCATGACGATTGGTGTTGCAGCAGAATACACTATTCTCGTCATGGAGCGGTATGCTGAAGAACAGGAGCGGTTGCACGACCACCTTGCTGCCATCCAGGAAAGCGTAAACAAGATAGGGACAGCGATCACGGTTTCAGGACTCGCAACATTCTTCGGGTTCTCGGCACTGTGCCTTGCCAGCTTCCCCATCATCAGTAACTTTGGTATCACCACCCTCATCGCCGTCGGGTTCTCCCTGATGGGCGCGATCTTTATCATGCCGGCAATTCTCTCCCTGGTTGGTGAATTTACCGACCGGCTTGAAAAGAGAAAGAAGGGTTCTGCATAATCCGGAACAACCGGGACTTTTTTTTTAATACCGGTTTTCGTACCGCGAGGTATTTAGATAAAGAGACAAGCATTCTAATTGAGCAACAGGGAGCAGGGAATGGAAATCGTTCTGGAAGCAAAAAATCTCACAAAAACGTATGGTGATGTAACCGCTGTCAATAACGTCTCTCTGGAAGTAGAGAAGGGCGCACTCTTCGGGTTGCTTGGCCCGAACGGGTCCGGGAAAACCACCATGATAAAGATGCTGACCGGACAGGTACGCCCGACTTCGGGTTCAGCAACGGTACTCGGGCTGATCGTTGAAGAGGATCCTGTCGGAGTGCGGGGGCGTGTGGGAATCATTCCGGAACAGGAAACCCCACCCAGTTTCCTCACCGCGGTAGAGTACCTCGAGTTCGTCGCGGCGGTCCGGAAGATCCCGGACATTGAGAGAAAGGCGGACTGGTGGTTCGATTTCCTCGATTTTGCCGATAAGAAGAATGTTCTCTGTAAGGACCTCTCGCGGGGCACCCGCCAGAAACTGATGTTTACACAGGCCTTCATCCACGAGCCGGCGGTCGCGTTGATCGATGAGCCCCTGATTAACTTCGACCCGATCATGCAGGATCTCGTCAAGGATTACCTCGCGGGATATGTCAAAAAGGGTAAGACGATCTTCATTTCGACCCACATCCTCGAGGTGGCAGAGGAGATCTGCTCGGGATTTGCGATCCTCCACAAGGGCACCCTGCTCCACACCGGCCCGGTTGCCGAACTGACCAGCAGGAATGAGCACCTGGCCTCCTTTTTCCTCTCGCTCGTCCGGAAGGATGGCCATGCTTGAACTGTTCACCAGTATGGTGAAGGAGGAATGGCGGGTCCATTCCACGATGTTTGGCAGCCTCTCCTTTGCCCTCTTTCCGGTCATGATCTTCGGGATCGCGTTCATGGGGTCGTTCCTCCTCCCCCTGATGCGGGCTACCCTCCCGGCCGGCAACCTCACGCTGATCGTCCATGCGAACTACCTGATGCTCGGGATCATGGTCGGGGGGTTCGGGCTGCTGGGCAACGAGGTGATGAACCGGCGATTCGGCCAGGCAAGCCTGCTCGCCTACTCTGCCCGGAGTCTTCCGCTCTCCGAGAAATTCATCTTCCTGAACTTTGTCATCAAGGACACGGTCTATTACTTCTTCCTCTGGGTCCTCCCCTTTGGTTTCGGGTATATCCTTGCATCGCCGTTTACCGGTGTCCCCCTTGCAGCTGCCCTGCTCCTGCTTCTCACCCTGACGCTCTCGTTCCTCTTTGGTCTCTGCGGTGTCTTCTTTCTCTCGGCAGTCTATGCCCGCTCGCGACTGATCCTCCTTCTCGTCCTGCTGGCTTTTGGTGTTGTCGTGGGCGGCATTTCGGTCATGATAGGCATGAATCCGGTGCTTTTTTTCCCGCCGCTGCTCCTCAACAGCGCGTTCACGTGGTTAAACTTCCTGATCTCCTGCATCGTGCTTGCACTCCTGTTCGGGGTCGCGATCCTGCTGTTCAATCCTGAATCGGTGGGATCGGAGAAGACGTACAGGGACGCCTTTGCGCCCCTCGTGCGGCGATTTTCTTTCCTGCCGAACCCCCCGCTCGCCGCCAAAGATGCCCTCGACCTGTACCGGAGCGGGAGCCTGGTCGGCCAGACGATTTTCTCGTTCCTCCTCCCCCTCGCGGTGATCTGGTTCTTCCTGTCCCTTCTGGACTCGATCTTTCCGCCTCACGGCCTGCTCTTCATCGTTGCCATTACCACGGGTATAATCGCTTCAACGATGTACACGTGGGTCACGATGTTCGACACCTTCGGTCCTTATGCCGGTCTGCCCATTGCGGTCAGTACGCTGATCGCGAGCAAACTCACCACGTTTGGAGTTCTCCAGCTGATCCCGGCCATCTTCATCGCGGTTGTTGCGCTCCTCTCGGGGGAGGCCGCGTATCTCGTCCCGGCGGTCGTGCTCGCGATCTCGGTCTCGTTTTACGCGGTGAGTGTCATGGCATGGCTCTGCGGGCTCTCCCCCAGTGTGCTGGTCTACGATGTCAGGGTACTCTTCGTGTACCTCATCCTTGTTGGCATTGTAATGACCATCTTCACCTCGGTTTCCTTTGCAAACCCGTACTTCGCCCTCTCGGCAGTCGTGCTTGCCATCCCTACGTGGCTGCTGGTCCAGAAGGCGAAGAGCCGCTGGGACGCGGTGGACCCCGATGGGTTCTGAAATTTAAAAAAAAAGTGCCTGACTGGAGCAGGGGACACCACCTGCCCGTTATGATACTTTTCGGCATTCCGGGCAACTTTTTCCTGGTGAACGAACCTTGTGGAGTTCACGGGAATGAATAGAACAAAACCCCTTGGTCAGCCCATCATCGCTCGACATGGCTGCCGTCACAGAACGGTTTATTGTACGACTCTCCGCACCGGCACAGGGTAACGCGGTTCCGGACTTCGTAAACATGACCCTCGGATGATTCAACGGGAATACCGCCTCTCACCCAAAGCGGGCCATGTTCGCTCCGTGGGGGATACTCGATGACAACAATGGATTTTTCAAATTCGGGTTCAAGTACCTCTCCGGTTTTTTTGTCCCAGACAACTAAACGCCCGGACGGGCAGTTTGCCGCCTCTTCGATGGCAATTTCCCTGGCCTCACTATTGCCTGATTGCCGGGTAAGGTTCCAGATCCCCCCGGCACGCATGCAAAACCGGGCATGGACGCACATATTATCAGCGTCAGTCAGCGACAGGGTTGGCCCGGTAATTTTTTCTGCCCGTTCGAGATATGGTTTATCGTCGGCCGTCTCGGTCCCGTCGAAGTGAATTTTTGCATGGGTACCATCGCAAAAGGGTTTGTTTTTCGAATGCCCGCACCTGCACAGGGAGTATTGTTCCTGCAGGGGGAATGTCGTAACCTCATGCCAGGTACTGCAGTATCCTTCTGAATCGTTGCGGATCTCTTTTATCTGAAGGGGGATGCCCCCGGAAACGATGTAGGGGCCGTTTTTACTTACCCTGATTCTCATGGTATCGTCATTTTTCGAGGCGGCCCGTTCTTTTTTAGGAGACATGGTTCTTCTTGTATCCTTTTTCACCGGTATATCTTAAACGGTTTCCGATCCTCACACTTTGACCTGCCGGATCGTGGCAATCATAGGTTATTCAATCCTGAATAAGTAATGTTAAAAAAAATGGTTTATATCAGGTATCTTCGGTCTGGCGGGCAGGGCAGAAGTTGCAGATCGAATAGGACACATCTTTTTCCTTGTCCCGGATCAGGCAATAATATTCTTTCCCCCGCCGTTCCACAGAAAAACCACCGGGAAAAGGCATACCTGCAGGATGTCCCGGCTCATCAAGGACAAACATGGTGAATGCAGCTATAAGGTAATAGAACAGGCGGTTCTTAGGATTCCGGAAGTATAGGTTGCGTTCGTTTGAGTCATTCCATGAGAAACATCCCTCCGGGACCATCGCACAGAATTTACTAAATATCTCCAAGTCCCTGATAGGGGTAGTCATCCGGTCAAATGCCCTTTTGTTGTGAAGTGCAAGGAGCTGGTGGTGTTTTCCAAAAAGTTGCTCGCGGAAGTAGGGTCGAATTGATTCCCGGTAGGGAGAGGGTAATTTTTCAATCTCATTGTGTAGCCGGCCCCCGATGATCTGGAGATCGAACATCGAATACGACTGGATCTCATCGGAGAGGATGGTGCCCAGTTCCCCCTTGGTCCGGGCAGTACTGAGCCGTACAGCGATACCCTGGATGGTGCTCGCTGCCCCTGCGTTTTTTTCTGTTAGTGGAGTTAGTTTCACCGTTTCCATGAACACCGGACCTGCGAAGTCATTAGAGTGTCTTTCAGGTACACAAGAAATAGATATGTGTATTTCCCGGAGCTCCGGAAAAATCGATGGGACCGGATTCAGGAATGATATCCCTGCAACGAAGGGTTCAAACAGGTTCCCGGGACTAAAAGCAGCTCGATAGTACTTTTTGAAAAAATATCGTAGAGGTTATTGCGGATAGAAAAGATAGTCTCCCTCAATTCTCACCCTTGCATTCCCCCCGAAAAAAACGGTACGCTGCATTTTAGAATTGTCACTGACGAGTCGGATGATATTGGGATTCTCCTTGTTCCTGCCCTGCTCGATCCGGATCATCTGCCCATCCCATCTGCCTGCATTCAGCAGGTAATATCCGAGTGCTGCGTTGCCCGAACCCGTGGCAGGATCTTCGAGATACCCGAAGACCGGGGCAAAGACCCGCGTGCGGTAAGCGTTCTTCTCCGATGAGACATCGTCGGTAAAGACAAGAATTATCTCGATATGGTTGGTGAGGCAGAACTCTTTCAGATTCTTCTGGTCGGGACGGAGGGATACAAGTGTATCAAGGGATGAAAGGGGTACAACAGGGTTGCAAGACCGGCATTGACCAGTATAATCCGGTTCTTACCAGTAATTTCACCGGGAGGGATTTTCAGGGCCGCGGCAACATCGTCCCGGTCGAAGGAGGTGGCGGGAAAATTTGGCAGTGGCGTACTGACAAAAACGGAATCAGTCGATGCAATCTCGTTCCGGACAAGAATGTCCCTTCCCTGCACATGGATGCGGGCGATGGGATCCCATGCACGGGCACTGTCATTTTTTATGAGATCGTACATCACGGCAATGGTACAATGCCCGCAGAATGCAACTTCGCGTTCTGCCGAGAAAAAGCGGAGGCCGGTATGCCCTTCATCGGGATAGACAAAGGCAACCTCGCTGACATAACCTGCAAGTTCCCGGGCTATCTGTTGCATACCCGCAACCGATAGTGCGTTCTGATCCGTCAGGTATACGCATCCTGAAGGGTTCCCGGTCGATTGCCCGTCAACAAACGCATCAATTTTTTTAAAACGAAGACGCTGCACATACTCACCTGTAAAGTCTCATTTTGCTCCGGTTATACTAACGCGGTCATGAGTAAAGGGGATTTGGGATAAGGCCGGGCCTGATCATGACTGCATGACCGTTACCTGTCAGCTGGCAACCATCGGTTTCCCCGGATAGAATGATCCCGCCGGGAGATTTTAACAGGATCGTTTACTGCAGCGGCTTTTTCCCTGACCATTTGGCCCCCAGAGAAATGATCCCCATCAGTTGTCGGCCGGGTATCCCGGTTTACCGGGCAGACAAGGTGGTCTGTCGAACATCTCTTTTTTCAAGGGATGACAGCCGGAGCCCGAGAAGCCGTATCTTCCGGTCATCGATCGTCTCACGAAGAAGGGCATGTGCACAGGTCCTGATGACGTTTTCGTCATCGGTACCGTGGGGGAGCGTGCGGGCTTTTGTCCGGGTAATAAAGCCCGTGTACCGTACTTTGATGGTGAGGGTCTTGAACCTGAGATGTTCTTCAACAAGACTCCGGTGCACCTCCCGGGCAAGGGTATCCATGGTAAGGGAGATAACCTGTGTATCGGACGTATCATTATCAAAGGTTCTTTCCCGGGATACGGATTTCATCCCGTCGTGTTCTTCTACTTCACTCTCATCGATCCCCCGGGCGATAGCCTGAAGGGAGATGGCTCCCTGGCCAAACCGTCCGATCAGTGACTGTATATCGTAATCTGCAAGGTCGCCGATCGTTTTAATGCCGATCTCAAAGAGTTCCGCTTCTGACTTTTTCCCGATACCGGGTATTTTTCTCACCGGCAATGGTGCGAGGAAGCTGTTCAGATCATCAGGCTCAATGACCGTCAGTCCATCCGGTTTTTTAAAATCTGAGGCTATCTTTGCGACGACCTTGCCCGGCCCTGCCCCAATCGAACAGTTCAATCCGAGTCGTGTTTGTACGGTCTTTTTAATCTCCAGGGACAACTCGCGAGCCGCCGAAAAACTCCCCAGCCGGCTCACATCGAGGAACGCTTCATCGATACTCACCTGCTGGAGCGGATATCCGTATGAGTGCAGGATTGCCATGACTTCTGCAGAAGCCTGTACATATAGGGGGAAATCCGGGGGGAGGAATACTGCGTGAGGGCAGAGGACAAAAGCCTGTGATATAGGCATTGCTGACCGGATACCAAATGCCCGGGCTTCGTACGAGCAGGTTGCGACCACTCCCCGCCCTTTCCCATTCCGGGGATCGGCACCGACGACAACGGGTTTTCCCCTGATTTCAGGCCGCTCCCGCATCTCAACCGATGCGTAAAAACTGTCCATGTCGAGGTGGATGATGATCCGCCGGGCCGGTTCGTTCATGGACCCGTTCCGGGATAATGAACCGGAACGGTGATGATTTGCAGAACCGCCTGCCATATCAATTCACCGGATGAGTGAAATCGTTCAGGGTGCACTGACGTTGCCGGATGGTATCCCTGAGCAATGCCCCTTCTTCGATAAATCGTCGTATGGGCAGGGTGAAGCTTCCGGAAAGATGCGATAGTGCTGACCTGATATCCTCAAACTCCCGTGCCGGCTGCAGCATTGCACTCCTCACATTCTCCCGGACGTTGAATACCCCCATGGGTACATATCCCTGCAATGCCTCCCGGAGGATAATTGCTCCTGCCTGTTTCTGTTCCCTCGCAAGTGCCTCAAGGACTGCCATTTTACAGGAATAGTAGCAGCCACCGAGGGGAGAATATTCGGTTTTTTTCTTATTTCCTTCATGGTCAGAAAAGACCAGCTCTTCATTGCCCAGAATATGGAGGAAGGCTTCCGACCACTCGTACTGCCAGCCGGTCGGCATCAGGATTACCGCATAATTGTTGTGCAGGCTGGAAAACTCGTGAACCCGCCAGGTATCGATCAGCGGAAATTTCTTCACCTCGCCAAGCAGGCGATCTCCGATCATGGTGTCGCAGGCAGTGATTGACCACCGCGTCGGGACAAGGCTCCTTCGGTATTTTTGCCCCATTGTACCGACGGAAAATGCCTTCTGGATGCTGGAGAAGGGTACCCCTTTTTTATGCAGGTCGATCACCGCCTCGCGGGATTTCAGGTCGGTGTCGTAGTATACCTGTTCAAGGTCCCGGTTCCACCTTCCGCTCTCAATCTCGAATTTCTCGATGGGCGCACTGGGCCCGAAGGGGGTGTGCTCTTCAGAAAATGACATTCCCTGCGGCTGGCTCGCAAACGAGACCTCACTCTCAATCGATCGTTCTGACAGCGAGATATCCTGGAGTTTTTCGATAAACCGGTTATCGAGATCCCGGGTGTTTACCCGGTGCTTCCCCCGGACGAGATTAAGACGGTACCCGATGATCTCTTCCTGGGTCTTGCATCCGGAGATCCACGATTCGGGCATGTCCATGACTGCCGTGTCGCCATGCTGGGGTGCAATCATGGGACCGGCGTACACATCAGGATAATTCCAGCTGCCTATGAATACTGATGGTGGGGAACTGCCTTCCAGTTCTTTCCCTACCGCAACCGATTTCATCTGCATCGTGGCAGTCGTCAGCTGCCTGAGATATGCACCTTTACCGATCATCTCTTGGTGAGAAGAATGACGTGAAACAGGTTAAGGAGTATCGTAAGCAGGGAGAAAGTGAAAAGAAAGGCTCTCATCATGCTTTTGGCGAAAATGCCATCAGGTCCAGAATATTCTCCTGTGATGACTACCCAGTAATGATTGAATGTTTGGAAAAAAAACGCTCGCAAACCATCACGATGAATTAAGTACACTTCATGGACTCTGCCTTCAATGCATATGTTAATCGTCACGGACGCCATTGGTATATAACAACGGAGTTGTCTGAATTAGAAATAACAATAATAATGATGCCTTTGACCCGAACGCAGTAAACGAAGACGGGTCTCCTGTTGTCCGGGTGCGGTTACCCAAGAAATGGGCCAATGAACAGTTCGCTTTTGCTGATCTTATGATGGGTGCAAATCACATCCGTGTCAGGTGTTATGACGGCGTTACCCGCATGGGCAGGATCAAGGGGAAGATCAAAAAGCGGGTCTGGATACGGGAAGGCGATATCCTCATCGTTACACCCTGGTCTTTTCAGGATGAAAAGTGTGATATCATCTACCGTTATCTCCCCCCCCAGGCAGACTGGTTGCGAAAAAACCGTTACCTGTAATACCATCTCCTTTTAAAAAATTTACAACGTATAAAATACCTTCAGATTCTTGTTGTTTTTTCCCGGGTTCTGGTTCAGTGCTCATTTTGATTTCATAGTTAATTTTCCCTGAAAGGAAAAAATAATGGAAATTTCCGCTTTTTTACAAACATCTCTTTAACGTCTCATAAAAGAAAATATACATTACTCTTATGCAGCACACTGAAAAGAATATCAGGATAATTCGTGACAAACTGAGCCGGATCGGCATCGGCGAGAAAAAACTGGACGACGAGACGATTCTTGCATCCTATAGCATCAACAAATTCGGCCAGTTGTGTGCGGTGCCGAAGGTACTGCCTCCGGTCCAGTAAGACCGTCCCTGATTTTTTATTCCCTTACCGTGTACCCGGCACCCGAAAGAATTCCTGTTACCTTTTTTTCCCATATCCCGTCATCGCTTTCGTCTATACAATCGATGCATCTCTCCCAGAGGCGGGTCAGATTGGCATCATCCGATAAGAACGTACGCTGGTACATGATTCGGCCGGCCCGGTGCCCCTGTGAATCAAGGATAAGCAGACGCCAGCAACCGTAATCCTTACAGATCTCCGGGCGGGTCAGATGGATCGTGCAATATGCTTTCCCATCGCCCGTATTATATCGCAGAAACGGGCAGGCTTCAGGAAGGTCCAGAAAAATGCTTTTGTCTGCAAAGAGGGTATACTTATCCGGATCGACAACGACAGAATTTTTTTCTCCGGTATACTGGTTATTGACCAGGTACTCAAATTCGCCACGGGTTTCCTTAATGGTGTGTACCTGTCCCATGTGGTGACAGCACTCCCCGCATTGCAGGCACTCGAACACCATTATCGAAAACTTCCCCGTTACCGGATGCTTTGCCAGATAGCAAGCCCGAATTCAAGGGCGATAAGGATAATGATCACCCATTCAAGAAAGTTTGAGTGCTGAATCCTCACCTCGTCCGAAAGCATCGAATAGTTTTCCCGTATAACGTCAATTTTCCGGGTTACGCTCTCACTCCACAGGCTGCTGCGAAGCACCTTGAGGGCCGTGGCATAGACCCGGGCATAATAGACATCTTCCGTCACTTTGATGAGGTTGTCGACCTTTTCGATAATTTCTGATATTTCTGCGTACGCCTCCATCTGCTTTGCCATAATCACATGGTACTGGCGGCTCCGGCGAAACTGTGAGAGCCGGTCGGCATGTTCAATATCATCGTACATCTTCTCCATTTCCCGTGTCAGTTCCCGGTCGTAGTAGCGCAGCTCAAGAACCTGGACATTGGCAAATTCAATAAGATCGATCAGGTCAGTCGGGCTCTCCGGGTTACAGAGGAGGGCTGAATCCCAGGAGAGAATCGCAAGATCTTCGGTGGTATAACTCAAGGAATTCTTGATTATCTCATCCCGCATCTGGGGAGAAATATCAGCCTTTTCTCCGATCAACAGGGGGACCGGATCGATGAGATCATCCCGGTGGTTGGTAACATAGACGGTATAGTCCTCAAAGAAATCCGGGTCGATCGCGAAGCTTTTGATATGGGGTTTGATGATCTCCCCCAGCGTCTTGAGATACTGTACATAGAATTCGGATAACCCTTCCTGGCCGGCAAAGAGGAATGCGATCTCTTCAAGGGTGGAGTAATGTGCATCGCTGTTTTCATAGATAAAACAAAAACTTATTGCGCCGATATCATAGACCCGTGCGACCACCGAGAACTCGAACGGCTTACCGTCACGTTCCACCCGTATGGGATGCATCTGGATCATGAGGGGAGGCTCCTCGATCATGATGGATTTTTGTTTGACCCTGACAAAACTTGTCCGTACCGTAAAGTAATTCTGGGCAAGAGCTTTTTCCAGCCAGTCGAGATCGATCTCCCTCCCGATATCATAAATCCGGTAGAACCGGAGAGTAATCATGGATCTTTTCCTCCACCGCCAATGCTATCAGGAAGATTGGTCGTTGATGACGATAATTATTCTCTGCCTTTTATGAATTATAACGAAAAGCATCATTAAGTACTAGTGCACCGAACCATTCAGATCAGCCAAGTGATGGTCCACCTATGGTGAAAACCGATGCGGGAGAACGGAATGCGGGAGAACGGAATGCGGGAGAACCCAGGACGAGCTGCAGCACTTCTCCCGATGACACCAATATTATCAGGATCGATCACCTTTCAAAGATCTTCCGCGAGAAGAACCGCAGCGTAACCGCGGTCGACGATGTCTCTTTCGAGGTCAGGCGGGGAGAGATCTTCGGCCTTCTCGGCCCCAATGGTGCAGGAAAGAGTACCCTGATCCGGATCCTGACCACCCTGCTCACTCCCACCTCCGGCACGGCATGCGTGGGGACGTACGATATCCTCCGTGATCCGGAAAAGATCCGCAGTATCATCGGAGTCTGCCCGCAGAACAGTACGCTCGATGTCGAGCTTACCGCGTATGACAACCTTGAATTCTATGGGAAACTCGTGAATGTTGACGACCGTATCCTGGACAAACGGATCTGGGAGCTCCTTAAAATGACTGAACTGACCGACCGTGCCCATATGAAAGTCCAGACATTCTCCGGGGGTATGCGGCGGAAACTTGAGATCGTCCGGGCATTTATCCACCATCCCCTCATCCTGTTTCTCGATGAACCGACGATCGGACTCGACCCGGAAGCCCGGCACGAGGTCTGGCAGCAGATCTCCAAACTGAATGAGGAAAAAACGACCATTATCCTGACGACCCATTATATGGACGAAGCGGAAAAACTCTGTGACCGCATCGCCTTCGTTGACAAGGGACGCCTTATTGCTCTTGATATACTGGAGAACCTCAAGCAGTTAATTCCCGCAGGTGACCTGATAGAGATCGGTTTTGATAAACAGGATGACCGGATGCTTCCGGCGTTCCAGGAAAATCCCCTGGTCACGTCCGCTGAAGTCAAGGGCCAGAAACTTATCATTTCTGCAAAGAACGGCAGCAAAGTGTTACCGGAAATTGTTGCAGTCCTGGAAAAATTTTCCATTCCTATGACTTCCATTTCGATACGGTCCCCTTCGCTGGAGGATGTTTTCATCCACCTCACCGGTAAAAAACTGGATGACGGGGGGAACCAGGACGCAAAACCTGTGTCGCGGGGGAGGCCGTCATGATCCGGGGCGCTGTTGCGATCTTCAAACGGGATTTCAAAAAATTCCTCAGTAACCCGTTTGTTGTCATCATGACCCTCATGATGCCGATTATGTACCTGGTAATTTTCGGGAACGCCTTTGGCGGTACCATCAGCCATGTACCGGTCGGTGTGGTCCAGGAAGTCCCTCCCTATAATGACACGGCGCTTTTTTCAAGCTCGGTGGTGGCACTCAACCATATCCCGCAGAAAGACTACCCCAAGCTGCTGGATGTAACGGTTTATACCGATGAACATACGGCCAAACAGGCACTTGCAAAGGGGCTGATATCCGCGGTCATTGTCTTCCCTTCAGACATATCCAATGACCATGCAGTCCGGCTCTATGTTGACAGTTCAAATTCGATAACCCCTGCCCTCGTCCAGTCAGCACTGAATGGTGTACTTGCGGCACAGGGTGCACATAACCCGGTGATGGTCAACCAGATATACGGGAATATCAAGTATATCCAGTTCTTCGGCGTCGGTGTCATCATGATGGCAATTTTTACCTCCACCATGTTCGGCGGCGGGATCGCCCTGATACGGGACCGGGAGGCGGGGATCCATGAAGGTTACCTGGTCACGCCGGTCCAACGCACCAGCATCATCGCCGGGATCATCTCCAGCGGAACGGTCCGGGCATTTATCGCAGGGTTCACGATATTCCTTATTGACATTTTCGTGACCGGGATTATCATCCAGAGTCTGGAAGACTTTTTGCTGGTCCTCCTCGTGATCCTTATCGCATGTATCGGGGTTACCAGCCTGGTTGTGTCCTTCGCGTCACGATTTTCCGCCCAGCAGGAATATGCATCAGTCGTCGCATTTCTTAACCTGATCCTGTTCATGACATCCGGGGCATTCTACCCGGTGATTGGCATGCCCGACTGGTTGCGCTGGATTACTATCATTAATCCCGAGTATTACGGGGTGGATGCACTCAGGGGTATCATCCTCAGGGGACAGGGGCTTGATGTCATTGGGATGGATCTCATTGCATTGCTGGTATTTTCCGGTGCGATGTTCATTCTCGGCATAGCCACTTACCGGCGTACGCTGGAATGATCGACCCTTATCCATTTTTTTGATTTTCGGTTCTGGAGAAATTATGAAAATTGTTCTGACGCTCTTCCCGGGCTGGGGCAACAGGTGCCTCCGCCCCCGAAATACGATCGCCTTTCACAAGGTGAAAAAGAAATTATCGTAAGAAACGGAAAAACCGGGGAGTGGGGTCACCCTCACAGCCTTCTCAAAATATTAATAAAAAATGGACTGCGACCGGAGTTCTCCCGATCTGGTTTTTCTCGTTCTTTTGATGAAAGGCACGCAGGGTATTAACCCCACCATTCCCGAAGTCGCAACCATAACAACGTACCACAACCCCAAAAAAAAGAAAGGCGGGATCCACGCGAGTGATTTTAACCTGACGGTAATTATCGGGCGCTCTGCAAAACTGCTTTAGTGCGATTACCGGTATTTTTCATCAGGATGCCTTTTCGGGTTCCTGAACGTTTCACGCCGATTCAGTATCACAATTTTGCGAACCCGTTGCGCGACCATGACATCTAACGCATCACCGTGTAAAAGTCGTCGTAAACCCGGTGTTTTCGATCGTATGCCCGTCCAGCGCCCAGTCGATGGAATCCCTGTCTGCGGTTGGCTGGGTAATATCCATATCGACCGCATACAACCTGAATACGTACCGGTGCGTCGTCCCGATGGGCGGGCAGGGAGGATAATATCCTCTTGAACCGGCGCTGGTATCACCCTGTTGTGCACCATCGTCAAGAACTTTTGCGCGAGGCTGCGCCGGTGCGAGACTACCTGCCTTCGGGGGGATGTTGTACACAATCCAGTGCGTGAACCTGCCTTTCGATGCGTCAGGGTCATCAAGGATAAGGACGAGACTTTTCGTCCCGGAAGGAATCCCGTCCCAGGATACTCCGGGTGATTCGCCTGCACCTTTACAGGTACAGGAATCAGGAAGAACGGATCCTGCAACCAGAGAGTCCACCCGGATTGTAAGCGCTCCCGGGGGTACTGCGGATGTCGTTGGATTCGCGGGCTGTCCGGGTAAGGGAGTTATGGGGGCTGGCTGGGGTGCCGTGGATACACACCCACAGGAAATTACCCCGATCACGATGATTACGGCAGCCAGCAGGGCCCGGAAATTATGCATAACCGGACAAGTGCACCCGGCATAATAAGTATTCCGACAACCGGTTTTTGGTCCCGGGAAAAAACATTCCGTCATGAACAACCACCTATATACACTTCCGCTATCAATAGCTCCTGCGACAGCTCAGGGTATCACCCCGCAGTTCAAGAGGCGCCACGATGAAAATGCAGAGCACCCCCCAGACATCCCCGATCAACGGGCCAGTACCCTTAAGTTTCTGTATCGTCCTTTACCAGGACGGCAGGGTTGAACGACTGGTGGATCGCCCGCTCGAAGAATATCTTTCTGCGATCTGCACCGCCAATATCGCCTGGATAGATTGCAGCACGACCGATGACAACACGCAGATTGAACAGATCTCCCAGATTGCAGGATTTTCCAAGATCCCTATCCCGAAACTGTCGACGGGGTTCTATTCCGCATACGAGGATTACGATACGGAACTGGGCATCATGCTGCCTTCTGCGACGGTCAAGGCGGAGAAACTGAAGGTCCACCCGCTCTTTGTCCTTATCCGCGACAATGTTATCTTAACGGTTCATTCCGAGGCGATCAACCGGCTCCTGCGGTTCTCCCGGTATGCCCCCCCGTTCTTCAAAAGAATCTCTGCTGAGACGACTCCTGATAAAATCACCCTCATGCTGGAACGTATTATCGATGAGAACAATGACCGGAACTTCGAGTACCTGCGCGAGATCGAGATGCATGGCGACGCCATCAGCAAATCCCTTATCGAAGAGAGTCTTGCCAAGAAGAAAATCGCCCATGACATCTATAATATGAAGCATGGCCTGATCGATTACCTGAACGTCCTCTGGGCGACAAAAGATGTGGTGGATTCGCTGCGGTACGGGGATGCCGACCTGATCTCCAACGACGAAAAACTCCTGGGCCGGATAGGCATTTTATCGGACAACATCGACCGCCACATCGAGCTCTCCGAGCAGATGTCCAACGTGCTTTCATCAGGTCTTGAAGTGATGCAGAGTATCTACAATAACCAGCTCCAGAGCCTGAATAACCGCTTCGCCCTCGTCACTGCTTACCTTACGGTCCTCGGCACGGCCTTTTTAGTGCCGAACACCATTGCAACCATTGCGGGAAGCGGGGTTATGGAGGGGACGATGGGAGCACAGTGGTGGTACATACCCCTGCTTGCGGTCTCCACGATCGGTGCGACCTCCGTCTCGTTGCTCTGGGTGATCCATGTCTGGAAAAAACGGGAAGAAGATTAATACGCGTTCTTCTCCGGGAATCCGTGTAAATCGGTGTTTGCCGGATTCTTCCCGGGAGTTCCCGATGAGGTAATTTTTTCCTTTTTTTCACTGACAAATTCCCGTTATCTGCACTTTAACCGGCTAAAATTAATTGCATCCGGGAACCAGAGGACAGAGAATATCCGAAAACGTTGTACCAAAAGGGCTTTGTGAGAGAGATTATCCCCGTAAGAGGTAAAACCAATGCTCTTATATAGGGTAAATAATCATAATTTACCTGATCAAGGAGCAAAGAAATGAAGACTGATGATGCAAAGAAGATCATTTCGACCGCCATTGACCGGGAAGTCGAAGCATACACATTCTATCGTACCATATCTGACAAGGTAAAAGACGCAGCATTCAAAAAACTGTTTGGTGAGCTTGCCGGAGAAGAGAAGCAGCACCGGGAGTTTTTAGAGGGAATGCTCTCGAAAGATGTCACCAAGATGCACTTTGATGCAAAGAAGGATTACAAGGTTGTCAATGCAATGCCGAGCCCTCCCCTGTCTGCCGATTTGAAACCGATTGATGGCCTTGTCCTTGCGATCAAAAAGGAACTTGAAGCGATGCAGATGTACACCCAGCTGGCAGGGCTCTCAACTGAAATGGAGCAGAAGTTCCTCTTTACCCAGCTTGCAAACATGGAAAGTGGTCACAAGGCACGGCTCGAGGATCTGTATACTGAAATGGCCTTCCCCGAGGTCTGGTAATCCATCCCTCCACTCTTTTTTAAAATTTCATTGATATTAAAAAAACCTTCCATCTGGCGTCCCGGGATATTTCAGATGAATCCTCAAAATAGTCGTATATTCATTCCGGTAACAGGTTTGGCAATGATGTAAGCCGGAAAAGTATCAGGAAAAAATATGCCGGTAATCCCAGATTTTTGCCGCTATTATCTTTGAAATCGCTCCCTAATCTACCTGAAGGAAAATTACCACGGATACATCCAGACAGGGGGTGCAGAAAGGGGACCCTGATCATACGATCACTCATCGTCCGGATCTTCCCGGTATAACCTTGGGTCGTTACGGGCAATCGATAACGCTGACAACGCACTTTTCTCTTTATCCTTTATCTCAAGCATGATATCGAAATCAAAGGGCATGCTTGCATCCAGAAACGACCGGAAATCGTTCAGGTCAATACTGTTGGCGTGTGCCCCCGCCCTCTTACCAGGCTGCTGGGAACTGTAGTCAACAAGGGGAATTCCATCGCGGTTTTTCCAGGTTGCCTCTACCGGTTCAAGCAGATCGGCTGTGCGTTCATGGTTATTGTTGACGGAATGATGAAAGACATCCAACAGCACCGGTATACCGGTTCGTTCATGGGTGGCCAGGCAGTCCGACACCGAATACAGCCGTTCATCATTCTCGATGACCAGGCGGTTCCTGACTGAATCCTCAAGTAGTTCGTAAACGTTTACAAAACGGTCAATACCTGCCGGTTTATCATGGTAAACGCCCCCGACATGGAGCTGGACTTTGGCTGAGTTATCCAGCTCCATCAGGTCAAGAATCTTCACCTGATATCTGAGATCCGCGATACTACGTTCAAGGACACCCGGATCGGGGGTGTTCAGGAGGACAAACTGGTCCGGGTGCAGGGAGACACGAACACGCTGGCTCCTGATATATTCCCCGATTCTCCGGAACTCCCCGGAAAAGTGTTCCTGCCAGGGGAAAGTACACACCGGGTGAGAGGCAAACGGGACTAAATCCGACGTGATCCGGAAAAAGAACAACCCGTGAAGAACGTTATACGACAGGATTTTCTTAAGACAGGAAAGATTCGAGGTTATAGTTTCATTCAACCGTTCGTCAGAATATGACGCAAGACGGAACGTATGAGCGGAAGAGCATCCGACTGAATGGTTTATACAGGGATAACCGATGCGCATGTTCGGGATTTTCCGATCGGCGATTCACTTTGTTTTCAATTTTTTGCCGATACTCCACGCATCGCCTGCATATTCTCCGATGGTCCAGTACCGGTTGTCGGGCATGGTGAGCAGGAGCGGGTTGATCTTTTTAATATCCGGAACATCGTCCGTGAGGTAGCGTTCCTCAATGTAGGATGCAATGATTTCACCGATGTAAAAATTATTGGTGGGATTTTCAATCGTAATCTCCAGCTGACATTCGAGGGAAAGAGGGCATTCGGTGATCATTGGTGCGGTACCGAGTTCCCCGAAAAACACATCAAAGAGCGAGGCTTTGTCCTTATCCCTTCCCGAGACCAGCCCGCAGTAATCTGTTTTTTCCACCATGTCCGCCGAGGGGAAATTGATACTGAACGTGCGGTTCTCCTCGATACCCCGTACCGAGTGGTGGTGCCTCCCGACGCCACAGCCGATTGTCGGCGGATTTGCATTGACCCTTGTCACCCAACCCAGTGTCATGAAATCAGGTTTTCCATCCACCAGTGTGCCGAGTAAGGTAACCGGCATGGGATACATGAACACGTTCCTGCCTGCTGAAATTTTTCCCATCGATCCATCTCCGGTTCTGCTATGGCAAGGAGATCATAAAAAGGTGTTGTGTCCGGACAATGCCTACGGGGTTTTATGGAAGTCCAGGGAGGCCGAGTTCATGCAGTAACGCTGACCGGTCGGCGGAGGGCCGTCATCAAAGACATGGCCGAGGTGTGCCCCGCAGCGGGCGCAGAGCACTTCGGTGCGTTCCATCCCGCCGGATGTATCGGTATGCGTCCGGACATTGAGGGGTGAAACCGGTGCGTAGAAACTCGGCCAGCCGGTATGGGAATCAAACTTGGTACCGGATAAAAAAAGGTCGGTACCGCAGCAGATACAGGAATAGATGCCCTTCTCCTTCCCGTTATGGTATGTGCCGGTAAAGGGATATTCCGTGCCCTGTTTCCGGGCCACGCTGAACTGTTCCGGGGTAAGCTGCGCCTTCCATTCCTCATCGGTTTTTGTGACGGGGGAAACGTTCTCGACCTTTTTGGTCCGGGCATTGAAGATCGAGAGCGCGACTCCTGGTTTTCCTTGTGTCTCCATGAGTTTTCACCAGCATGAATGGTGGAACACCCGGGTCATAGACCTTTGTATAGGGGCACAGGAAGTGAATTATGAGGAATTATAATCCGAAAAAGCCCAGGATCCTTCGCCTCGGATCCTTGTAAAATATCCGTGCCCCGTCCTTGATATTGCGTACATCTTCAATGGTATACAGGATATCCGGGTATTCCTTCGAGACGATATCCAGCAGGCGGGATAACTCGGTCCTTGGTACGATCATAAAAATAATGCTGACGGTGTTCGAGAAACTTCCCTGCCCCTCTATCCGTGTCATGCCGTAACCGAGGGTCGAGAGTCTTGTTATCATGGGCTGGGGATCTGCAGGGGTAATAAGGCGGACGATGATATAGCCGATGGAGATCACGTTCTCTAACTGCATCCCGAACATGGTCCCGATGCCGTACCCGGCAAGATACGAAAAGAGGTTCCAGAAATCCCCAAGATTCGTGATGACAAGACCGGTCGAGAGGAGCCAGATACCGGTCTTGACGATGCCGATATAAGCGGCAAGGTTGGCGTGGCCCTTGCTGATATAGATGGTGCGGACCGTCTCGAGGGCTGCCTCAATGATACGGGCAATGAGGATAATGAGCGGTAAGGTAGCTGCCCCTAAAACTGCCGGCCCGATTTCGCGTCACACTCCTGATCATACTAGTCGTACCGGCTTTAATGAATAGTTTATGGAATAATCCGGATTTTTAGGGGCTGGCAGGGACCTCTCCGGACTCCGGAAAGCGTCATCGCAGACTGGACCAGCATCCCTTGCCAAATGTTTTTCGTCAGGAAAGGTGCTGATGCCGGTGTATTCAGAGGGTATTGGCAGTGAATTCATACTACGGTGTTACCAGCTGGCAGAGAAGCGTGACGGTGAAAAGAACCAGCACGATTCCCCGGAGTCTTTTGCCGGTAAAAAACAATTTTCCACCTCCCGCCGGACAGATCGGATGTGCTATCCGTCATTTAGTTACTATAATAGTTGATCTATATAAAAGAGAATCCGCCGGGACTGGCTTTTACGGGCAATCCGGGAGATTACCCGTCCCGTACATTGAAGCTCCATGTCAGACCATATACGCTCAAGACCACTGGACCATTCCCATAACAGCCAGGGAAACCGGAACCTGTTGTTCACCGGAATTTTTCGGAGTGTAATGCGGGTGAGCATAACAAAATTTTTTGCGGCACCCTCCCCGCACAAATCCCGTTTCCCTTCAATTCCTGCGTAAAACCGGCATTTGATCACGACCGTGCCACGCCCGCTGGGTTTCAGACAAATAAACCGTTATACACGCCCCTTTTTCGAAAAAATTCACAAAATTTCCGCTATTTTTCAAATCGACCAATCTGCTTAATATATCAGGAATTGTTGATTGGATCAATACAATGATCCGGGAATTCATCGCACAGCTGAAAACAAGGGCACAGGAGATTGCACGAATGATGATCCTGCATAAGGACACCGTCCATGGCATGAAGGTCATCCCTGCAGATTTCATGATTAAAATCAAACGTGCGATCGAAAACAAAGATGCAGTCGAAACGATCAGTCTCGTTCCGGTGACTCCTCCCCTTGTTGTGCCAATAAGATAACTGTGGTGCTCCGTTTTTCAAAATTTGTAATTCGCGGGTAATGATAAATATAGTATGTGTTATACCAAAACATCCCATAACATCTGTCCGTTGGGCAGGGTGCTTGTTGGGAATGGAGCGGAAATCATGCGATGTATCATTGAGTGCTGGATACCAGCAGAGGACGGTAACTGCAGTGTTCTTGATGGGACACTACCGGTTAAGATAAAAAAACTATCTCGATGCGGTGAAACCAGAGGCAGTATACTTTACGGTCAAGGATGGCCAAAGGACGATGATTGCGGTCGTAAACATTCCGAGCGAGGACAAGATGGTTGCAATAACAGAGCCACTCTGGTTGGATTGGAATGCTTCTGTATCGATCACTCCAGCTATGTCGCTTGCAGATCTGCAGAAGTCTGGTAAGGATATGGAGAAACTTGCAAAGGATCGGCAGAGCTAGATCCTTCATTTTTTAAGTACATGGCGTACCTTTTTCATTCGCCTCAAATAGCAAAATAGTTCTTTAAAAAAGCGAAACCGCTTTTGAGTATAACGAAGTTTTTTGCGGCACCCTCTCATGCCAAATCCCGTTTTCCTATCCAAATCCTGCGTAAAACCGGCATTTAATCACGGCCGTGCCGCGCCCGCCGGGTGTCAGACAAATAAACCGTTTTACACGCCCCTTTTTCGAAAAAATTCACAAAATTTCCGCCATTTTTCAAATCGACCGATCTGCTTAATATACCGGAAATCCTTTTTTAATTATTACAACACCACGAAATTTCTTCACACGGACAGCGAGGAGGATCAGGCAGCTCGGGTATGCACCAAAGCGTGCAGGCTGGTACGCCCGGTTCTTCTTTGTTTTAATGCTGTCAGTGTGCGGACTGGCGGGGGCGATGAATGTTCCTGCGCCTGCACTGCATGAATTGATCACCGGTACCGGGAAAATTCCTGCGGGCGCCCGGACCGGTATATTTTCACCCGGCTTTTTTTGTTTACGTCGTAATTGACCGCAGGTCCGCTATATCTGAGTCCTGAGCGTTCGTTCCGGTGAGCCTGCCGTCCGCATGACAGCGGGAACCTGAACGTTACGGTGGAGCTGGGACTTTTGCCGGACCGGCGTTTAAGAGAATGCACAAAAGAGCGGACGCTCCCGGCCGCTGAAAAGGAAACTGGAAAATTTCTGAAGTGAACACCATGAAAATGAACACACCAAAAACAACAAAGTCAGGGAAATCCGACGAGATCCCGACCGAGGTACCGGAACCGGACCAGATTGCGTCAGGTAAAGCCGGGTCAGGACAGGAGAACACCAGCTATTCCGGTATGAGGGGAAACATGATCCTCTATCTTGCGGATCGCCAGGACCGGGTTGCCGAGAGGCAAAACATGAAGATTGAACGCATCGAACAGCGGCTCACCATACTCGAAGAGCGGGAACGGGAGCGATTGAAATGACCGCCCGCTTGTCTGCAACAGAGACCCATATCCCCCTCTACCTTATTCCCCATGTTATTGCCCGCCTGATCAACACCCAGGGCAAGGATGTACACCGCATCAGCGTGAAGAGGGTCTGCCTGCATCACTACAACATCACGGTCAGGACAAAATCGCTGAAAAGAGAACTTAAACCCCGGAACGTCGTGCCCCATGGAGATAATCCGGTTAATAACGATGATAACCTCGGCTGCGATGGCAATTCCGGAGGTGCGACATGACACGGGGACGACCGCCCCGGCAGGCTATCCGGGAAGGGATGGTAATTGCTGAAAAACTCGGGGTTGTGATCGAAGGTTCAAGCCTAAAAGGATCTTCTGTGGACCTCACGATATTCTGCACACACATGACAATATTTGTCGGGATTCGGCGGACCCGCATACATATCAACAGTATCCTTGATATTGCTGACAAATACAGAGATTACCTCTTAAGCCTCCGGGCAATCCCGCTCACTGATGTTACACTCCGGGAACTCTGGGTGCGATCTCCGAATGCCAGCTGGCAGTATTTCCGGATCCTAGATGACGGTATTATAGAGATTCACAACAGTGGCAGTTTCGACCGGGCATCGACTGACTTCGGGAAATCCTCAATTCCACCGGATTCTTCAACAGCCTTTGCCCAAAATCCTGAACGAGCTCCCGCTTCACCCTACGAGGCAGGTTTCACATGTCCGTTTTTTGAGTATATGAGAGGGAGACTATCCCCTTAACCTAAATCTCCCCATTTTGGGCTTATTTTGGCAAAAAGAGCAGATCTGGATCCAAATAGGTCGCGATAAATCACGAATTACGGATCACTTTTTTTAAGATGGCCCATTTTCAGGGTGTTTATCCAAAAATATTCGAGAAATAGGCCCAAAAAATTACCCTATTAGACCCTTTCCAGTGGCAAAACGATATCCCGATGGCCTTTAGGATACCCATCCCTGAAAAAAGTCTGTTTTTCATGGTACTAATCCCGGCTCTTTTTACTTAACACGGGGTAAAGGGGATCAGGTAATCGGGGCCTGATTCAGGCTCCGATTCGAGGATTCGGAGCGATCAGGTCGCGTGAAATGGGGAATTATAGATCATATTTTTGAAAGGATTTCATTCTGGTATTTTTTGAGGGAACAGGAAGCAGGATGGCCTTTGAATTTTGCCTTAATAGACCCTTTTGAAAGGCAAAACTCCGATTTTTATGGCCTAGAGTATTAGGGAAGGGAAAGAGCGATAATTTGAATTGGAAAGATCAAATAGAATCCAGATAAGTAACATCTGAAATTTTCGTATTATCGACAATAAATTGTTTATTCCTTACAATATGCCCATGATCTCCCGATACAAAATTTAATAGAGGGATATTAATCCCAACATGATGAGCATCCAACAGAATAATTACATCGGCAGGATCCTCGATTACTGGATTCAACATTCGTTGGATGTCCAAATAATCGACGTTCCTCTCGTGAATCTGGATCCGTGCAGTTTTTTTTAAGGAAGTGAGTCGATCATTGCAGTCGACTTCGTATTTGCGTTCTGCTGTCCTGATTTTTCGAGTTAAGAGTTTAACATCTCTTTCGTACTTAGCAGCTAACTCATGGACAATTTCCATTATTTTCCACTTTTCCTCTGTCGCTTGGGAAAAAAGATCGATTGGTGTATAATCATATTTTGTTAGAAGGGAAATAGAAGAATGAAACTCCTCCTTAATCTCCTGCATCTTTGTTTTGCATTTGCCCCGGGTTCCGTCAACGCCGAAGCATTCCTGCCAGACGTGATCGCTAGAATGCTTTGGTTCCGGAATTTCGATGAGCCGCTTTGCCTGATTTCCCCAATGATCTCCACAATAAAAATAGTAGCCGATGATGACGTTACTATCCAAAAAGTAGGGCATTAAGACTCCTTAGGTTTCTGGCTTTAGCATGTTATTTCGCGAGATGAGATTGAGTTTTTGAACAAGCCCGTCAATTTCCTTATCTTCTTCCTGCCCGCTCTTCCATTTTTTCAGAAGAGATATCCGCAATTTATGTAATTTTTCCTGAAATATTGGCATGACTGTACTTGTATATTGCATATCCCAGTAAGAAATCAAATCATCCGGAATATTTTCATTTTTAATTATTCTGAGGTTTTTACAGAAAAATCCCCAGATCGAATCCGTCAATGCAAATGTCCTTTTTTGATCGTATTCGAGGGCAATCCTTACGGTGTCATCCCAATCAAGATATGTATCATAGATTCGCGCCATATCATCATCAGGGAATGCTTTGATTGAGGCATCCAGAAATGATTCAATTCTCCCTAGATGCTCGACTTTAAAGGCGAAGGGTTGAATTCTTTTTTGATTTGTTGGTTTTAATGAATGGAGAAAAGGAATGAATTTCCTGTTAAAGGTTCGTTGAAATTCGTAGGGAGCCTTCCCATAGACATCATCGAGAAGGAGATCCAGATATCCTTTTTTGAAATATCCACTGACTTGTTTGTATTCTTGTACCAGACTCCGAATTGTCTGATCAATAATTTGTCGGTCCTCATCTGAAATATTTGTCTTTGGGACGGATGTCATTCTTCTGCTCGAATGATCGGATGTAATATAGTATTGGCGAGGATGACCAACGTCTTCTTCAAATTGGTTTTCCTCGATTAAGGATCCCTGAAGATACCAATAATACGGTAACCTGATGTTGATATTATTCTTCTGGAGATTCTTATAGAGCAGAAAAATCATCTTGTTAAATGCGGTATCACCGAAAAAAGTCCCCCCCTCCGGATTTGCTTCGTTAAGGAGTCGTTCTACAGAGTACTTGAGTTGGGGGTTTTTTGGCAAAAAGGTCACCTTGTATTAAGGTTATTAGATATTCCGATTTGAATATTAAATCTTTTGTTGTTTGATGTGAAAATGGAATCGCGTTTTCTTCGAGTAAAACCGCGAATGAATATTGTTACAAAGTTAGCTTATAGAATTTTATAAGTAACTTCAGCAATGAATTCCCAGAGTCTGTGAATGAATATATTCCGAAAAAAATTCCAAACTCTTTTCGTCTCTCAACAATAATATTCCGTGTTTATTCACGGATAAATCTGAACCGTCATTCACATATTTTTTCTTGAGGACTGTTCAAAAAAATCACTCAAAATACGGTGGAGATTATGAGTAACGGGGACACGACATGGATTCAAAATTTCATATGGAGCATTGCTGATGATGTTTTACGGGATGATTATGTCCGTGGTAAATATCGTGATGTAATCCTGCCGATGATTGTTATCCGGAGAATCGATGCAGTTCTGGAGCCCACCAAACCCGCAGTCCTAAGGATGAAGGAATCGCTCGACAAGGCAAAGATCACCAACCAGGAAGCCGCACTCCGCCAGGCATCCGGGCAAGCGTTTTACAATATCTCCCCGTTCACGCTCCGTGATCTGAAAGCACGAGCAAAACAACACCAGCTGAAGGCAGATTTTGAAGCGTACCTTGATGGTTACTCTGCAAATGTTCAGGAAATCCTTGAAAAATTCAAATTCCGGAACCAGATTCCAACAATGGTGGAAAATGATCTCCTTGGAATCCTGATAGAAAAGTTCCTTGATAATTCAATTAATCTCAGCCCATATCCCATATACGATGCTTCAGGAAATGTCAGACTTCCGGGTCTTGATAATCATGCAATGGGCACAATTTTCGAAGAACTGATTCGCAAGTTCAACGAGGAAAATAACGAGGAGGCCGGGGAGCACTTTACCCCGAGGGATGTAATCCATCTCATGGCGGACCTGATCTTTCTGCCCATCGCTGGATCAATTGAATCCGGAACATACCTTGTGTATGATGGCGCTTGCGGAACCGGCGGAATGCTGACCATTGCGGAAGAACGACTGAAGGGTCTTGCCCAGGCTCACGGAAAGGAAGTCGCTATTCACCTCTACGGGCAGGAAGTGAACCCGGAAACCTACGCGATTAACAAGGCCGATCTTTTACTCAAGGGTGAGGGCGAAGAAGCGGAAAACATCCGGCATGCATCCACGCTCTCTCAGGATGCCTTTTCCAACCGGCAGTTCGATTTCATGCTCTCCAACCCCCCGTACGGGAAATCATGGAAAAAGGATCTTGAACGGATGGGAGGCAAGAAAGATCTCAACGATCCACGGTTTACGATAACGCATGGAGGGGATTCGGAATATTCCCTGATTACCCGTTCAAGCGATGGCCAGCTGATGTTTCTAGTGAACAAACTCAGCAAGATGAAGAAAGATACTCCTCTCGGCAGTCGTATTGCTGAAGTTCATAACGGCTCATCACTCTTTACCGGGGATGCCGGCCAGGGCGAGAGCAATATCCGGCGCTGGATCATTGAGAATGACTGGCTTGAAGCAATAATCGCTCTTCCGCTGGATATGTTCTACAACACCAACATTGCGACCTATATCTGGGTGCTCTCCAACCGGAAACTCACTCACCGGAAAGGAAAGATCCAGCTCATCAATGCTACAGAATGGTACAAACCGCTGCGGAAAAATCTCGGAAAAAAGAACTGTATACTTTCTGAAGAGGACATCAAAAGGATCTGCGATCTATTTCTCGGGTTCAAGGAGACTGAGCAATCGAGGTTTTTCCCGAATGCCGCGTTCGGGTACTGGAAGGTCACCGTTGAGCGGCCCCTGCGCCTTCATAGCCAGCTGACCCATAAAACGATTGAATCACTCCGGTTTGCATCCGGGGACGCGGAAATCCGGGCTCAGCTCTATGAAGAGTTCCGTGATTCTCTTTCTGATAATTTCTCGAAGATCAGAGCTGCTCTTGAGACCCGACTGACAGAATGGGGTGCAGGTGAAGAGAATGAGGATGAAGAAGAGTCTGCGCCAAAGAAAGGCGTACCTGATAAGACGAGGAAAAAACTGCTCGATGAGAAGACATGGAAACGCGATGCGATGCTTGTCAGCGTTGCCAAAGAATTGCGCAGGGTTCTGGGAGACGAACTCTTTACCGATCATAACAAATTCCGCAGTGATGTTGACGCTGCGCTGAAAAAATCGGGGATAAAAATCTCCCCGGCGGATCTCAAGGTTATCCTAAAGGCCGTTAGCTGGCGCGAGGATGCAGCACCGCCAGTTATCGCGAAGACCTACAAACTCGGCAAGATGAAAGCTGATCCACTGCATGGGCTCTATGAATTGATTATCGACGGGCAAAAGGTCGTTGGCGAATACGAACCCGATAGCGATCTCCGTGACACCGAGCAGGTGCCTCTCCTCGAAGAGGGTGGGATTGAGGCATTCATCCGAAGGGAAGTGTCGCCACATGTTTCTGATGCATGGATCGATGAGGCGGGTGCAAAGATTGGGTATGAGATCTCGTTCAGCCGTTATTTCTACAAGCCAAAGCCGCTGAGGACACTGGAGGAGATACGGGCTGATATCCTGGAGGTGGAGAAGGAGAGCGAAGGCTTGCTGGACGAGATTATAGGGAGGGGTAAAAAATGAAAGATGCTCAGAAGCCGGACCACAAGAATCTTCATACACTCATTGTCTGGCTCAAGGATGGTCGTTTCGTTATCCCAGATTTTCAGAGAGAATTTGAATGGCAACCATGGGATATCAATGAATTAATGCGGTCGATTATCCTTGATTATTACATAGGCAGTCTTCTCCTGTGGAAAGGTACTCCGGAAAATATCAGGGCACTCTCTTGTGAGCCGGTTTATGGATTCCATAGAGAGGGACGCCCGGAGTATATCGTCCTTGATGGCCAGCAAAGGCTTTCGGCAATGTTCTATGCTTTTGTAGGTCCGGAAATATCGTTTCCCCACAGGACAAAACAGGCACTCTTCTTTATTGATGTGAAAAAGTTCGGTGAAGAAGAGTATGATGTTGCGTTTCACTACGAATGGCGAACCCAGAAGTTGTCAAAGTTATTGAGTGATCGCCAGTCCCAGTATGCTGAGCACCAGTTCCCGCTCTCTGTGTTCGGTGAAGAAGGATGGGCGCTTCCAAACTGGCTGCAGGGTTACGAAAAGTATTGGCAGGACAGAGTAAAAGAGGCAACCGACAAAGGCGATTCAGCGGGAGCCGAGGCTGCATCCCCACATGTCCGGAATGCAGCGATGTTCAGTAAGCATCTGGATGGAATCTCCAACCAATATCAGATTTCCTATATAGAACTTGACCGGGACATCGCGGTTGATAAGGTGTGTGATATTTTTACCCAGATCAACAGCCGTGGCATTCAGCTGGATGTATTCGATCTCATGAATGCCCTCCTAAAGCCACATCTGGCGGCAAACGATCCCTCACTCAAGGTCATGTGGAGAAATGCTGCACCACGTCTGGCATTCATCGAAACCGAGAAGATGAACGTGTATATTCTTCAGGTAATGTCAATCCTGCGACAGTCCTATTGCTCTCCAAAATATCTTTACTATCTGCTCCCGGGTCATAAAAAACCGATACGGAATCCGGACGGAAAGCGGGCCAGTGAGATCCTCATCCCCGATATCAGCGAATTTAAAAAGCGCTGGAATCATGCTATTGAAACACTTGAGAATGCAATCTCGATCCTGCGTCATCCGAATGAATACGGTGTGATTGCGTTCAGGTTCCTGCCATACGTTGGCATCATCCCCGCATTCACGGCATTACAGGCTCATGTCAAAACACTTGAACCTGCAACACGGCTCGATGCACAACGGAAGATCCGCCACTGGTACTGGGCAAGCGTGTTTACCAACCGGTACTCCGGCTCGGTAGAATCCACCAGTGCCCGGGATTTCCAAGAAGTGAAGGCATGGTTTGCAGATGATACCGCAGAACCGGCTCTCATACAGGAGTTCAAATCCCGGTTTGTCAATCTGGACCTCCACAAAGAAGTCAAACGCGGCTCATCGATCTATAATGCAATTTTCAATCTGTTCATCATCCATGATGCACGGGACTGGATGACCGGTATGTCCGCCCAGAACGATGATCTTGACGATCACCACATCGTTCCAATTTCATGGGGAGAGAAGAATCTGAAGAGTAAAGGATCCAATATCCATACGATCCTTAACCGGACACCCTTAACCAAGGACACTAACCGAAATTTCATCAAGGAACGGCTTCCCAATGAATATCTTCCCGACCTGATTGCCAAAAACGGGGAAAACACAGTCCAGGCAATCCTTGAGGCACATTTTATCTCACCAACGGCCCGGGCAATTCTTATGCGCAATCCTTTCACACCTGCGGATTATGAAGAGTTCATTGCTGAGCGTCAGAGAACATTACATCATGCAATCGAAGATCTCCTCATTAAAGAGCGGCTCGATCTTGCACCGAATCTTCGCGAACTTGATGAAAAGATTGAGCAGACAGAACTTCAGCTGCGTAAGCTTATCACCGACCAATTAAAGAACGACTCAACGCAATTACCCCTCCATGTTTCAGCAAATGTAAATGAACTCATCCAGCGTGCCGTGAAAAAGAATCCGGCTTTGGATATCGGGAATTACCAGTCCCTGTCCGCAAAACTGGAATTTTCAGATCTCCGCGAACTTCAGGAGATTATTACTGGCAAGACTTGGTGGCCGGAATTCCAGACTCGGTTCAGCAACAAGGAACAGTTGAATATAAAATTCGATCAACTTGCTGGACTTCGGAATGGCATTCGTCACAGCCGGACGGTCGATGAAGTCACACGTAAAGAAGGCGAGGCTGCTATCCTCTGGTTTGAGCAGGTACTGAAGAAATGAGGAGCCGGAAATGATTGAGGGACTGAAGCCCTATCCGGAATACAAGAACTCCGAAGTACTCTCAGTAGGTGACATACCATGGCATTGGAAAATGATTCGGAGTGGGTACCTTTTCCGGGAAGTAATTGACACCGGTCATCCCAATCTTGAATTACTATCAATCGATCGATTTAGAGGGATTATCAGGCAGAGTGATATTGGTCGAAAAGAACGAGCTTCAAAAGATCGTTCGCTTTACAAACGAATACGAAAAGGACAACTTGGGTATAATCTCATGAATGCTTTCATGGGATCAATCGGTATTTCCCGATATGAGGGGATAATTAGTCCTGCTTATGCCGTTGGGCAGCCGAAAAAGAAAATGAATCCGTGGTATTACCATCATTTATACCGGTCTCCCATTTATTCTGCGGAAATTAACCGATATTCTTATGGAATAATGTATGAACGTAACCGGCTATATTTTGATTATTTCAAACGAATACCGGTTCCATATCCGCCGATTGATGAACAAAATAAAATTGTTACGGTTATCTACCAAAAGGGGAAAGAATTTCAAAATTTGATTAACACCAAACTCCGCATTATTGATCTCCTCATCGAACAGAAGCGGGCGATAATCAGTCGTATCGTGACTCGGGGTCTTGATCCGGACGTCAGGCTTAAACCTTCAGGTATTGAGTGGTTCGGAGAGATACCAGAACATTGGAAGGTGAGTAGACTAAGAGATGTTGCCAAATTAATAGTCAGTAACGTTGATAAAAAAACGATTAAAGGAGAGATCCCAATACGGCTCTGTAATTATGTAGATATTTATAAAAATGATCTCGTTCACAAAGAAATGCCTTTCATGCTTGCAACTGCAACTGAATCTGAAATTATCAAATTCAGAATCCAAGAAGATGACGTTATTATTACAAAAGATTCAGAAGAGTGGCAGGATATTGGAGTGCCCGCCTACGTGACGTATGAGGCTCCGGATCTTATTTGCGGTTATCATTTAGCAATTATCAGACCATATTCAACAATAATGAAAGGAAAATACCTACATTGGCAGCTTATGAGTAATGCATTACAGATTCAGTTCAGTATTAGAGCAAATGGAGTCACTCGTTATGGTTTGTCACATGGAGGAATTAAGGACGTTTCCCTTTTAGCCCCCCCTCTAAATGAACAATCTTTAATCGTTCGCAATGTTGATTACGCGACTTCAGACATTAATAGCACTATATCTGACACAAATCATGAGATTTCCCTCTTGAAAGAATACCGCACTCGTCTCATTACCGATATAGTCACCGGCAAAGTGGATTCCCGATTGTTAAAAACCGACATGATTCTAGGAATTGAACCGGAAGATCAAAGTGAAGAATTCGAAGACGATACTGTTATCGATTCAGAAGATATTGATCAATTGATGGATTAGAAAGAAAAAAAAGAAGGTATTTTTTCATGAGAGTGATCTGTGAAAAATTTAAAGATGAATATATCCATCTTAACGATGAAGTGCATGATATCTGTTTTTCATTACCACGTCTTCGTCATGCAGCATTCACGGTAGGTGCCCCATCACTTCGTGCTGCTATGCCTACAACTTGGCATGCATTTGCTTTTCTCCTTCACAAGATTTTTGCTATAGATTCTGTTATAGAGATTGCGGATGGACAAATCAATATACCAAAAAGATATGACGATCTTGACCAGAGCGAAAAAGGGGTTCTCTCTTATTACTTGGGGATGGCCATAACAAAAATTGTGGCAGATGAGGTACTTCATGTTCCGTGGCCAGCACATCTTCGAGCAATGACCAAAGCCTTAAAGATTACATTTCGCAGTAAAAAGCGTCCAGATCTTATTGGATTGGATTCAAATGGGCAATGGCATATTATTGAAGCAAAATGTCATCAGTTCGATCCCGGAGAGAAAAAACGAAAACAGTGGGTTAAACAGGTTGATAGTATTGACTTTATCGATGACGATTCTCCTAAAACCCGATCTTATTGTTTCACGCAATTGAGGCAAGATGTAACAATTCATCTTGTTGATCCTGACGAAATAAAAGATAAGAAAAAAATCAATCTCCCGATAAAACCCATTCAGCTTCAGAAATTCTATTATCAGCCATATATCGATATCTTCTCGACAGAAATTCAAAAAAACGACAATTTAAAAAATGAAATACTTTATAATCCAATAGGTTTCGACGCTTTCAATAAAATAAAATATTCTTTGGGTATCCGTCAAGATATTCTCAAGGATGTGCTCAGGAATGAACTGGTAAAGAAATCGATTATCCCCGAAATAAAAGAAGGATATTATCTCGGATCAGACGGGATAGCAATTAAAACGGAACCATTTACAAAAGATGATTGCATTGAATACTTCTGACACAAGTGAAAAAGGGCTTGAAATACTTATTGTCGAATCACTTACCGGAAAGTCCGGCACACCTCAACAGCCCCTGCCATCTGTCCACTATAAACCCACCATCTACGGCAGTCTCCCATACGTCGAAGGCAGCCCGAAAGAGTTCGACCGCGACCATGCCGTTGATCTGGTAAAACTAAAAGCGTTTCTTCAGGATACCCAGCCAGAGAAAATCGAACAGCTCGGTATTGCTGAAGACGGATCCAGACGCCAGCAGTTTCTTGCACGGCTCCAGGGCGAAATCGCAAAACGCGGAATAATCGATGTACTAAGGAAAGGTATCCAGCACGGCCCGGCGTCAGTAAGCCTGTTCTATGGAACCCCCACTCCGGGAAACAAACAGGCTGAAGAACTTTACAAAAAAAATATCTTCTCAGTCACCCGCCAGCTGCGGTACAGCAAGGATGAGACACAGCTTGCGCTCGACCTCTGCCTCTTCATCAACGGTCTGCCTGTCGTCACGTTCGAACTCAAGAACCGTTTGACCAAACAGACCTACGACGATGCCATCCAACAGTACAAGCGCGACCGCGATCCTCGTGAACTCCTCTTCCAGTTCAAGCGGTGCATGGTCCATTTCGCGGTCGATGACCAGCAGGTCTGGATGTGCACCCAGATCAAGGGGAACGAGTCCTGGTTCCTGCCGTTCAATAAAGGATATAATGACGGAGCAGGGAACCCGCCGAATCCTGCGGGCATTAAGACGGATTATCTCTGGAAGGAGATCCTCACCCGGGACGGGCTGACAGACATCATCGAGAACTATGCGCAGGTCGTTGAAGAGATTAATAAAAAAACCGGCAAGAAAAAACAGGTACAGATCTTCCCCCGCTACCACCAGCTGGATCTTGTCCATAAGTTGCTTGACGAGACCCTGGTCCAGCGTGTCGGCAAACGGTATCTTATCCAGCACTCGGCAGGAAGCGGCAAGAGCAACTCCATTGCGTGGCTCGCCCACCAGCTGATCGGACTGCAGAAAAATGACAAGATCATTTTCGACTCCATCATCGTGGTTACCGATCGGCGCATTCTTGACAAACAGATCAAGGATACCATCAAACAGTTCGCCCAGGTATCTGCGACCGTAGGCCACGCGGATGATTCCGGGGATCTCCGGGAGTTCCTGACAACCGGCAAGAAGATCATCATCACTACGGTCCAGAAATTCCCGTTCATTCTCGATGCCATAGGCAACGAACACCGGAATCATAAATTTGCTATCATCATCGATGAGGCGCATTCCAGTCAGGGAGGTCGCACTTCTGCAAAGATGAGCATGGCTCTGGCAGAACAGGGAACTGAAGAAGAAGAGACGGTCGAGGATACCATCAACCGGATCATCGAGACCCGGAAAATGCTGAAAAATGCCAGCTATTATGCCTTTACCGCCACGCCGAAAAACAAAACTTTGGAAATCTTTGGCGAACCGTATCCGGAAGGTGATCAGGTTAGTCACCGCCCGTTCCACAGTTACACGATGAAACAGGCAATAGATGAAGGATTCATTCTTGATGTTCTGAAATATTACACGCCGGTTTACAGTTATTATCGCCTCACAAAAACCGTGGATGATGACCCGGAGTATGATTCACGGAAGGCAGCGAAGAAACTGCGGAAATTCGTTGAATCGAATGATTATGCCATCGAGAAAAAAGCCGAGATCATGGTTGATCATTTTCATAACCATGTATACCTGGCAAAAAAGATCGGCGGGGAAGCCCGGGCAATGATAGTGACGAGTGGCATCGAGCGGGCGATCCAGTATTATCATGCGTTTACGAATTACCTGACACAGGAAAAGAAACCGTACAAGGCTATTGTTGCATTTTCCGGTGAGCATGAATACAAAGGTATGAAAGTTACCGAGTCATCACTCAACGGGTTTGCAAGTAACCTGATACCGGATAAAATCCAGGAAGATCCAAACCGCTTCCTTATCGTCGCCGAAAAATTCCAGACCGGATATGATGAACCACTTCTTCATACCATGTATGTCGATAAACCGCTTTCAGGAATAAAAGCGGTGCAGACACTCTCCCGGATCAACCGGGCTCATCCTAAAAAGTATGATACGTTTGTCCTTGATTTTATGAACAGTACTGAAGTAATCCGACTCGGCTTCGAACCTTATTACCGGACAACAATTCTCTCCGATGAAACAGACCCGGATAAACTCCATGATCTCAAGGCAGACCTGGATGGATACCAGGTTTACACGCAGGATCAGGTAAAACAGTTAGTTGATCTGTATATTTCCGGAGCAGATCGTGATCGACTCGATCCGATCCTTGATGCGAGCGCAGCAGTCTATATCAGGGATCTCGATGAGGACGGACAGGTTGATTTCAAAGGAAAAGCGAAAGCATTCGTACGGACTTACAACTTCCTCGGTTCGATCCTGCCTTATACCAATGTTGAGTGGGAAAAGCTTTCCATATTCCTGAATTTCCTGATCCCGAAACTGCCTGCTCCCAAAGAGGAGGATCTCTCCAAAGGAATTCTTGACGCGATAGATATGGATAGTTACCGAGTCGAAGTGAAATCCGCTCTTTCAATCAGGCTTCCCGATCAGGATGGTACTGTTGAGCCGGTACCAACGAGCGGGGGTGGCAGAATTCCGGAACCTGATCTCGACCGGTTGAGTAATATCATCAAATCATTTAATGAGAATTTTGGTAATATCGCCTGGAAGGATGAGGATAAGATTCTCAAAGTCATTTCAGAAGAAATTCCTGCAAAAGTGGCAGCGGATAAGGCTTATCAAAATGCGATGAAAAATTCCGATAAGCAGAATGCCCGGATCGAGCACGACAACGCGTTAAAGAAAGTGGTTGTTGATCTTCTTTCAGATCATACGGAACTGTTCAAATTATACATGGATAATCCAGATTTCCGGAGATGGCTGGCAGATATGGTTTTCAACAAGACGTACTCAAAAACAAAGGCATAATTTTTTTTTATCCGCGATTATCCCGATTGTATTTTTTTAAGACGGACAACATTCCTGCATATTTTCGTTTGTATGTACCTTTGAAATCGTCAGAAAATTTTTTAACTTTCTCTTCACTGTTGAGCATCCAGTAAAACGAGTAATATTTTTCCCCTTGTTTCTTTATGATCCATCGGGATCCTTGGGATATTGCATCACAAATCTTTATAGGAAGATTTTCAGATATTATGCGAACCTCACCAGGTTCCATTTTTGGCTCGCCTTTTTCGTTCGCTAAGTATGCATTCACGTAGGCATTTCCATGAATCGCATTCTTCTCGATTCCAGGGAACACAATTTTGTTTCGATAGGTGAAATCTCCGTAGGCTACTGCCGTTGTTAGCATCACGTCGATGGCCAATATTTCTGAATTAATTTCCCGGATTGCATCAAGGAGTTCGAAAAAGACAGATGCAATTTCTTTATTATTTTTTGCAAAAATAATCCCGGAATCAGAAATAAAAATTCCGTTAAGATTAGGATTTTTCTGTAGAACCCTATAGCCTGATGAATAGAATTTATCTAACGCTTTAATCACTTTGTCGTTGTTTTTCATGAGATCCTTGAATCCGGAAATATCAAGAAATGCCACAAAGGTTTTGCCTTCGAAATTTTCAATTGGCATAGTATGATTTTCATTTTTATAATAATAAGTTAATTTCCTTCACTCCTACCGACATTCCGCTCCGCTTCCGATTCCTATCATTTGACTGCCGATATTCATGGACTGCCCGGGTAAGAAACAGCGAGAATTCCACTGCCCCTTCCTTCACTTCCCCCCCTCATCCCGGTCCCTCCGGAGCGATATCGCCACAATATGAGCAAACGATTCCAGGAGTTCCGTTGAGGGATCGGGTTGACCGGGTTTCATTCCAAGGACCGATGTACCATACAGCTTCCCCTCGATGACATAGGCAATGGCAATGAAACGATCGATATTCATCAGCTTCTGGATACTCATGCCGACCAGCGGGGGAATCTGGCCAAAACTGACCTCCGTCAGGGTCTTTCTCCTGCCGATAATACTGCTGACCATCTCCTGGTACGTGTCGGTACTGACCGGTGATTTCACATCGTCCGGCTGTTTCCCCATTAACCGGATGATCTTTTCAAACATACCCGGTGCAATCTCGTAGTTGGTTACCTGCAGCGTGCGGTCAGAGGGATCATACACCAGGAACAGGGTCACGGCTGCTCCGGACAACTCCTTGAGCTTCTTTACTGCGTGTTCCGGGACAGATTTACCCCGGGGCAGGGATGCAAATTCCATGGCGAGCTGGTTTATTGTCTCGAGCACCAGGTTCTGCCGGTGCAGTTCTTCCTCGATCCGTTTCAGCTTGGTTACCTCCGCGGCCACGGTCACGGTGGCACGCCGGTCGTTGATCGTAATGGGGATGGCAGAGAACTGGACATGGACACGCCTGCCCCCCTTTCCGGTCATGGCTAGGGGGACATTCTCAAGTCTGCCCGTGATGGCCATGCGTCCCACGAGCCTGGCCAGGTCCGTCAGGGAAAACAATCCCAGTTCCACGGGGTTCTTTCCCAGGATTTCTGCTTCCGTGTACCCGCTGCTCGTTAAGAACGCTGCATTGATCTCCAGGAATTTACTATCCGGGTAACTGTTGATCGCGACGGGGTACGGGCTGTTCTCGAAGATAGTCCGGAACTTTCTCTCGCTCTCGTGCAGGGCCTCAAGGGAATTCCTGCGCCCGATCTCGGCCGCCGCTTTTACGGCGATAATCTCGAAGATCTCACGGGCAGAAGGCGGCAGGATAAGAGGTTTCCGGGTCAGGACACAAAGGATCCCTACCGCCTGCCCTTCGAAATTTCGCAGCGGTGTCCCGGCATAGCCCCGGATATTGAAGCTGCGAAGGTCGCTGCTTTCCGGGAATAGTTTGCGGACGTCGTCAGGATACACACAGAATCCACTCTCCGCGGTATTTTCACAGGGTGTGCCTTTCAGGGTGTAGGAATATTCCGGGATTTTTTTGCCGTCAAGGAGCATGGAGAGCACCTTCACATGGTTCCCATCCGGGGCGATCTCCCCTGTAATGACACAGTCTGCCCCCAGCCAGGTGCTGATACCCTCCGTTATCCGGTCCAGCGAATCCATGCCGGTCGTCCCTACCATGCTCGTGACCATAGCCTGGAACGCCGACTCCGTGGCCTTGCGCTCGGTGACATCTTCTACCGTCGAGAGGATGTGAGGCTTGCCACCCATTACAATAACATTGGATGAAAACAGGCAGGTCCGGATTTCACCGTTCTTTATCCGGCACCGTAATTCCATGGCCTGTACCTGACGCTGGTCCCGTAGCAGGGAAATCATTTGTGCATATGCAGCAGAATCAGCAAAAATTCCCAGTTCCTCTGACGTTTTACCAATCACTTCTTCTTTTGCATACCCGGTATTTATCGAAAACGTGTCATTGACATCGACAAATACACCGTCGGTTGCCGATACGAGGGTAAGCGAAACCGGATTGCTCTGGAAAACGGTAGCAAATTTATGTTCCGATTCGCGCAATTCTTCTTCTGCCCGTTTGCGCTCGGTAACATCACGGAAGGAGAGCAGCATGGCTGGCGAGCCCTTAAAGGAGATTTTTTTGCCGATGCATTCAACCCATCTCTCTTTTTCTTCAAACGTAATGATTTTATAATTTACTTCGTAGCTGTCGATACCGCGTGAAACCTGGAGAAAATCTCGGACAGCATCCCCCCGTAATTCCGGAGAGATAATATCAAACACGTTAATCTGTGTCGTGCTCCGGTCTGATGGATACCTGATAATATCCCGGGCCCTGCTGTTTGCAAACTGAACATTCCCGGAAAAATCCACGATGATAATACCATCGCCGGATTGTTCCACCATAGCCCGGAATGTCTCTTCACTTTCACGCAGTACCAGTTCTTTCTGGCTGAGCAGATCATAATTATCCCGGAGTTCCTCTTCGACGCGTCTCCATTCGGTAATATCCCGGATGGACTCGATTACCCCGGTAATCCTGCCATCCTTGTCATAAAAAGGAGATACTTTCAGCCAGAGGACCTTTTTTTCTGCTCCGGGGATAGACAAAATAGTTTCTGCTAGAATGGTACTGCCTTCTCTCCGGAGGTGCCGGTAGTGCTTCCTCACCTCCGGGTCGTCCTGGAAGATAAGGTCAAGAAGGATCGGGCGGCGCTCTCCGTTTATGGCAACTGCATAGGCATAATCCCCCAGTCCCACAATATCACGGGCTTTGACACCGGTCATTTCTTCAATGGCGCGATTCCAGGCAATAACGGTGCCTTCACTGTTTACGACAAACGTGGCATCGGGAAGAAAATCGATGATGTCGGCAAACCTGCATTCACTTTCCTTAAGAGCCTGCTCAGCCCGTTTTCGTTCGGATATATCGGTGGCAATGCTGATGACTACATCCCTGTCCCCCCACCGGGCGATCGTAGCGTGGACTTCGAGCGGGATCTGCCGGCGGTCTTTCCGGAAATGCTGGACTTCCAAGGATGCCTCACCGGATTTCTTAAGATCCTCCAGGTGTTCGGTAATGGGTTTTGCAGATACAGGACTGTCGAGTTGCCCTAGATTCAGGTCAAGGAACTCGCTGAGAGAATATCCATGAAGATCGAGATTCTTTTTATTTGAATACAGGAAATTTCCGTTGAAATCGGAGACCGTAATAGCAGCCGGGGAGGCATTGACCAAATCGGCGAGAAGAGCGTTTTCTTCCTGGGCCATGATCTCCCCGGTCCGATCTTCAAGCAGGATAACGACTCCCTTCTCCCCCCAGCCAAATACCAGGGGGATGACCCGGATACGGAATGCCCTCCAGTCCTTTTGTACCGGGACCCATGCATTTGCAACAGACTCTTTCCCCGTCATTCCCTGTTTTACGGAATCACGGATCCGGTCGATCAGCCCGGGTCCGATGGACGTTGTGTTGATATCCAGGTTTTCAATATCATCTTTACGGGTTCCGAATACCACAAGAAATGAATCGTTTACATTACGAACAGTATAGGTTTCATCAAGGACAAGGATGAGGTCCGACGACTGGCTGAGGATCTGGTCGGCCGGGAGTCTTGTCGAGAGGGTATACAATTTCGCCGGGCCGGCTTTTCTCATATTCACCTGGCCGGAAACGAAGAGGGAATTAAGGTATTTTGTCGTTGTTATCCTGCTCAGGTTCAGGATTTTTGAAATTTCTTCGATAGTCAACCCTTTTTGCGCATCCCTTAACAGGCCAATTATATTCTGGTAGTGGTTCTCGTTCAGAAAAATACCCTCCCATCAGGTGACCCGGTTGGCGGATGCAGGATAAATACCAGGAATAATCTTTCTTCCGGGAAATTAATCATTGTGACCCGCATCCGGATAGACTTTTGATAACCAAAAGTAAAAATGTTTATATATTAAATAAACAAATTTTGTTAATTGAGATAAATCCTAGCAAATACTATTCGATGAATCGTGTGAGACCATGAAGAATAATCAGATTTCAAATCGTCCTGGTCATGACTGAAACGGGGTGAACTAACCGGTTCTTTGCTTTTTATTGGTGTTCAACGTGCCTGTGCCCTGCAATCACATCTCCCTTCTCTATGTAGACGACGAACCGGCGCTGCTCGAACTCGGCAAACTTTTTCTGGAAAAATCCGGACAGTTCCATGTCGACACCGAGACATCGGCCCAGGAAGCACTCATGATCCTGAAATCAACATCGTATGATGCGGTAGTCTCTGACTACCAGATGCCGGATATGGATGGTATTGCCTTCCTCAAAGTGATCCGTGCTGAATTTCCGGATCTCCCTTTCATCATATTCACGGGTAAAGGCAGGGAGGAAGTGGCAATCGAGGCATTTGAGAACGGGGCTGACTTTTACCTCCAGAAAGGAGGGACCCCGACACCGCAGTTCCTGGAGCTTGGACACAAGATAAATGCTGCCGTCCGGCGCAGGCGGGCAGAGAGAGCGTTACAGGATAGTGAGACACGCTACCGGAACGTTGTGGAAGACCAGACTGAATTTATCTCGCGGTTTCTTCCCAACGGTACCCACGTATTTGTGAACGAAGCGTATTGCCGGTATTTTAACAAATCCCGTAACGAGATCATCGGAAAAAAATTTAAACCTGATATTCCGCAAAAGGATACGAATCTCGTCAGCGATCATTTTCTCTCCCTGACGAAGGAAAACCCGATTGCCTCCATCGACCACCGCATCATTATGCCGGACGGTAAATTCCGCTGGCAGCGCTGGAGCGATCGGGCAATTTTTAATGACGGGGGAGCACTTATCGAATACCAGTCCGTTGGCCGGGACATTACGGAAACCAAACGTAATGAAGAAGAACTGCGCATGAAAAATGTTGAGCTCCAGGCCGCGTATGAACAGATGGCTGCGGTTGAGGAAGAGCTCAGGTCCAGTTACGATGATCTTGCGAAAAGCCAGCGTTCTCTTGAAGACAAAGAGACGACCCTGAATGCGATCCTGTTAGAATCCCCTATACCGCAATTCGTGATTGACCGCGATCACCGGATCCTGTACTGGAACCAAGCGCTTGCCGCGGAGAGCGGAATAATGGCGGATGAGGTGACCGGGACCGATCAGCAATGGAGGGCATTCTACCCCTCCCGACGTCCATGCCTGGCCGATCTTCTTGTAGATGGATCCCTGGATAAGATTCCGGAATGGTACGCGGAGAAATATACCAAATTCGCTCTCATCAACAATGCTTACGAAGTGACGGACTTCTTTCCCCGGCTGGGAAAGGAGGGAAAATGGCTGCACTTCACGGCAGGTCTCATCAAAAACCGGAACGGGGATATCATCGGAGCCGTCGAGTCGCTGGAAGATATCACTGACCGGAAAACTACAGAACTGGAGCTGAGGAATAAGAATGATGAACTTCATGCCGCGTACGGACAGCTGACTGCGACAGAAGAGGAGCTCAGGTCCAGTTACGATGATCTGGTAAAAAGCCGGCACGCACTCCAGGAAAGTGAGAAATGGTACCGGAATGTTTTCGAGGACAAGACCGAATTTATCTGCCGCTTCAGACCCGACGGGACCCAGAATTTTGTGAACGACGCATATTGCCGGTATTTCGGGAAGCGGAAAGATGAAATCGTTGGACAGAGGTTCATTCCCGTAATTCCGGAAGTGGACAGGGAATTAATCCATTCGCATTTCGCATCACTGACACGTGAACATCCCTTTGGGACCATGGAGCACAGGATTATTCTGCCTGATGGCTCTGTCCGATGGCACCAATGGAGTGACCGGGCGATTTTTAATGAATCCGGCGCTCTCACTGAATACCAGTCGGTCGGCCACGATATTACGGACTGGAAAACGATAGAACTGGACCCGAGGAAAAAGAACGATGAACTTCGCAGGGCGTGTGAACAACGTAATGAACGTTAAGAAAAACTCCGACACAACTATGATGAACCGTCAGGTGCCGTTGTGGTTAAGGTTGATCTCCTGGCACGCCGGGATTTCTCAAAAACCAGTACTGGATCAGAAGATTCCGGAATAGTTTGGATGCGATATATGAGAACTGAGAAGGTGATGTATTTCACGGAAAAGGAGGAGGAATTTGCAAACCTCCTTATCGGGATTGGCACAAAAAGAAATGTTGCCAGAGTATTGGTTTTTCTTGCCAAAATTCCCCAGGCAACATCGCGCGAAATTGAGCGCGGCGCGGATCTCCGCCAGCCTGAGGTCAGCATTGCAACGTGGTACCTGATGGAACGGGGCTGGATCAGGAGCAGGGAGAACAAGAAAGAGAGCAAAGGGAGACCGGTTAAGATCTACGAACTCGCACAACCGATTACCGAAATTCTGGACAGCATTGAGAAAGAGAAGGAGAAGGAAGCCAACCATCAATTCGCTCTCTTCAGGAAATTACAGGATTGCCTCCGCTGAATTTTTTCCTTTTCATTCCTAAGCCCGGCAACAAAGAACCCCGGGGTAACACCGGTGTTCCAACAGGGTTGTCCCATCTCTGCGAAGCATTTTATTACCCATACAGTTTATCCAGAGTGTAAGGTGATAACGTCATGGTAAACAAAGGAAACCAACTCAGAACAAAAAGAAAAACCGAGCGACTCATCACGGGCAGCTGCAACCTCCCCCTCTACCGCATCGAAAAAGAACTCACCGGCCTCGGGTTTATCCAGACAGGAGCAGATCCCATCGCCATCGCCATGGAACACCAAAAGGACGAGCTCTACCTAGAAATCTGGCTGGATGAAAGCCGCTGCGTGCACAGTTATCTTCTGATACCGTTCGAAGAGAAAAATAAAAAACTGAGGAAATTCCGCTGGTAAGTGCGGGTATGGTCATCTTCCGGATCGTGCTCATCTTTTTTTGGAATCGGATGGCAAGCGTTGCGGCGTTAACGGACTTTTTTTACGTTTGTCCCGATTTGACAAATCAAGGGGTAATGCCCCTTCCGGTTTATCGCAGCCAGCTTTTGAATTGGTGAAAGATCTGTTCTCTGCCGGTTCAGGATATTTTCAGGGCACCCTCATAACTCGACTGGATGTACGGGAGGTAGCCTTCGAGTTCTGACGGATCGTGGAGAGAGATGAGAACCCATTTTTTCATGATCCGACCATGCCCCTCGAAGTATCCGGCCCGGGAGTCCTTGAGGAGCCGCATCTTTTCTTCTTCACCGAGCCGGGTAAGAATGATCCCGCCGGTCACCATCATCGCAAATACTGTTTTTCCTACACGGTAGGAGGGAGACCCAAACATCATTTTTTTCACGACTCCGGGCCACGCAAGGACAATTTCTTCGACCTTCAGTCTCAGTTCTTTGGTTTCGTTTTCAGAATAGTATGGCATAATCAGTATCCCTGATTGATCGTGAATGGGAATGAGTATTTCCGAAACCTGAAGAGAACCAGTATACGTTGAGGAATGCTATCGTGATGGAAGTGTCCGGCAGGCAATTCTCTCCCGTCCAGTAAAAAAAAAGATATCAGTGTTCTGCAAACTTCATGTCCCAGAAGATGTTCTTGCCGGATGCCTTGAGCGGGATGCCGTATGCGACACTGCACTCCTTGAGCATCCCCAGCTGGAGGGCAACGACGCCGGCGCTGAACATGATCCGGTTGTCCACGTTATGGATGCTGGCGGTCTTGACCGCTGATCCGACCGCGATGCCGAGATCCGAGATCTTCAGGACGCAGTTGGGTCCCGGGTAGAGGGCCTTTTTGTTCTTGTGCGCTTTTACCGCTTTCGCCATCTCGGCGCAGCTTGCATGACCGCACCCGCCGCAGTTCACGCCCAGCGGTGTGCGACCCTCAACCCCTATTAAGAGCGTGGCATCGCTTACTTTCACCTGCTCGCCATTGACCCGGAAAAAGTCTATCCTGAGATCTTTTCCCTGTTTTATCATCAGGCTGGCCAGCTTGTCCTGGTCCTTGCCGGTCAGCACTTCAACCTTTATCGAGTCCAGCCCGACAGCCTTGGGAGCCGTCCGTGCCGAGAGCGCCATAAGCCCGGCAACCGATTTCACCGCTTCGGATTCAATAGTCATGCAGGGTGATTGGTATGCCGGATACAAAAAGAAATGGGTGTTATGCTGTGCCGGGCAAATCTCCCGTTCACCGCTGCCTGCGGGTAACGTGCGGGGAGAAAAATAAGAACCAGCGGAAATTCCGCGGGTAAGCTCGGGCATATACCTCCGCTCAGGGTGCAGGTCAAATCCTGTCCAGGTACTTTGCCCGGTCATTAAGGAAATCCCGGTAGATCCGGTAATAATCGGTATCTTCGTATTCGACTTTCCGGATCGGGATAGCATCGAAACTGTAGATCTCTGCATCCGGAAAGGCAAGAAGGATGGGGGAATGGGTGGCGATGATGAACTGCACATCTCCCTGCCTGATAAGCCGCTTCAATAACCCCAGCAGGCTGAGCTGCATCTTTGGCGACAACGCATTTTCCGGTTCATCGAGCAGGTACAGTCCCTTTCTCCTGAAGCGGTTTTCAAAAAATGTCATGTGGGACTGGCCATGGGACTTTACCACGAGAGAACCGTTGCCAAAATAAGTCAGGCAGCCGGGGTCAGCCATACCCCATGCATCGAGAACCTCGGCAAAGTGACGGAAAATTTCCGAAGCAAAGAACGATCCCGGGACCTTCCCGTCGGTCCAGTCGATCCGCAGGGACTGGTGGAGCAGGTCTTCATACTGGTTGTGGCGGTCCTTGTTTCCTTCGTGCTCCTCCCATATATGGATGGAGCAGCTGCGGGCAATCGCCCTGAGAAGCGTTGATTTTCCCGTCCCGTTCTCCCCGATGAAAAATGTTACGGGATGCAAAAATTCCAGATTGTCAGTCTTTCGGAAAATTTCCAGGTTGAAAGGGTAACAACTTTCCGTCGGAAAGGTATCGTGGAGCAGCTTGAGCGACCGGATATGCATGCCAGAGTGATTTTTTCATGATAAGGAATATATATCTTTCATCAGCATTTTTTCTTCAGGTTATCCGCTGTCCTCAGGTAGGTATTTCACATTCACCGCAATTTCTCTTGTAATCGAAGCAGGATACCGCCGTACTTAGTCGTCCCGTAAAAGTTCCCTGGTTACTGCCTCCCCGAACTCCCGGGTCCCTGCCGATCCCCCGAGATCCCGGGTCCGGATTCCCTGTGCAAGCACCGCCTGCACTGCCGCTTCAATACGGTCCGGACCCTGAACATCCCCGCAATAGGCAAGGAGCATCCCGGCACTCCGCAGGGCAGCGATAGGGTTGGCGATATTTTTCCCGGCAATATCCGGGGCACTCCCGTGCACAGGCTCAAAAAGTGCGTAATGGTTGCCGATATTGGCACTGGGTATCAGTCCCAGGCCGCCTACAAGATACGAGGCCATGTCCGACAGGATATCGCCGAAGATATTTGTCGTGACAATGACATCATACGAGGCCGGGTGCTGGAGGATGTCCAGCGCAAGTGCGTCGATGAATTTGTCATTGCAGTGCACACCGGCAGATTTTGCTTCGGCAAGACAGATATCCCGGAACAAAACATCGGACTTGAGCACATTTGCCTTGTGCCCGACAGTAAGTGTCCCTTTCCGCTGTTGTGCAAGGCGGATCGCTGACCGGACGATCCGTTCGGTCCCTCTCCGGGTAACCACCCGCAGCGTTGTCGCACGGTCAGGACCGATCTCTTCGATTCCCGAATACAGTCCTTCGGTATTTTCCCGGACGATCATGATGTCAAAACCGTTCCCTTTCACCGGTCGCAGGTTTGCGTAAAGGTCGAGCGCTTTCCTCAGCCGCAGCACCACGCTCTGGTAATCCTTCATGGGGGGTGTCGTTATCGCCCCGAACAGGATCGCATCTGCGGTCTTCAGTTCCGCAATATCCCGGTCCGCACAGGGACATCCGGTCACCTCCCAGCGGTGGTACCCGACATCGACCGGAAAGTACTCGTATTCCGGGTGGAGCAGAACGAGGACATTTTTCGCTACCGGGATCACCTCATGACCGATCCCGTCGCCTTCGACAATAGCAATCCGGGTCATTTTGATCGCCACTGCGCAACAAGACTGTTCACGGCACGGGCGATATCCGCCGGGCAGGCACCCCAGTGGACGACGGCACCGGACTTTCCCTTGAAGGTCCCGGTACCCACACGTTCGGAGCGACAGCAGCGGGCGATGAACGGCTCCTCCCGCACGGATTCCAGCGGGCAGATATTTTCAAGCTCGAAGTCCCCGCCGTAGCACTCGGTGAAGAACTGTGTGCTGGTCAGGCAACCGGCCACCCGTTCTCCTCCATGCATCGTGTCCGCGTCGAGCGTCCGGGTATACCCTGCAGCACGGCAGGGATAGACATCGGCCCGCACCTGCGTGATATCGCGGGTATGATGACAGAACATGACGGAAAGTTCACCGAAGAGGCCGGCAGACTCCAGTTCGCGGATGCAGGCTGACAGGCTCGGGCGGGGAGGCGTTACATCATAGACATGTATCCGGAGCAGCCCGGACAAATCAGGATCGAGCACGAAGGTCATGTGTTCGTCAAGCCCGGTAAAGATGGTGCAGCGGTATCCCGTATCAAGGGCTAGCCCGATAAGTCGCGTGCGGTCATGAATCTGCACCTTTTCGGGATAGTGGTAGGTTTCCCCGGCAGTCGCAATCACCTTTGACGCCACGATGGGGCGCATCATGCCGCTCCCGGCAGGATCCGGCGTGATCTCCAGCACCTCCTGCCCGGTGCCGGTATCCCGCACCAGGTAGCGGCTCAGGAAATATACCTGTTCCCCGCAGGGTTTTGTCGAGGCACACCCTACCTCCTTGCACTGCCCGGGAAAGATCATCCGTGCGTCCTCCAGAAATTGACCAGACCACCGGCGGCAAGGATCTCCTGCATTTTTGCAGAGAGGGGGCGGACGGGGTACCTCGTTCCCTCAACCTCAACCCAGCCTTCGTTAAGGTCAAATGTTACCATGCTTCCCTCGTTACCGGCAAGATCGCATTCGATGAGCGGCAGCCCGACATTAATCGCATTCCGGAAAAATATCCGGGCAAATGACGGTGCAACTACTGCTATCGCCCCGGCCTCCCGTATGGCAATCGCTGCCTGTTCCCGGGATGACCCGCAGCCAAAATTTTTACCGGCGACGATTACTGCACCGTTCAACCGCCCGGCAAGCGAGGGATCGAGATCTTCGAACACGTGGGCAACCCAGATACTGTGGTCCTTTGTCCTCAGGTAGCGCCCGGCGATCACAAGGTCGGTATCAATATCCGCACCCATGCAGACAGCCCGCCCTTTTCCCTGCATCAGGACACCTCAGGCTCAGTTATTTCTCCTTCAAGGGCACTGGCTGCAGCCGTTGCAACTGAGGATAAATAAATTTCCCCGCCGACGCCCATTCTGTTTTTAAAGTTCCGGTTGGCAGTAGACAGGCAGACTTCCCCTTCACCAAGGACCCCCATATGAGCTCCCAGGCAGGGGCCGCAGCCGGGGGTCCCGATGGAGCATCCGGCTTCCACGAGATCCGCCAGCACACCAGTCCTGATCGCTTTTTCCAGCACGGCACGGGAGGCAGGAACGACGATGGTACGTACTGCAACTTTTCTCCCCTTCACGATCCGGGCAAACCGTGCAAGATCGGAATACCGGCCATTTGTACAGGTTCCCACAAATACCTGGTCCAGCGGAAGCCCGGTGAGTTCAGACACCGGCTTTATCGTGTCTACCCGTGGAGGTACGGCAATGACCGGGACTATTGCAGTGAGATCGAAATCGATCTCCCGGATATACGTGCAGTCCTCCGGTTCCTGCACCTGAACCGTGTGTCCTGCCGCTGCAAGGTACTCCACAGTCACGTCATCCGCATAGAACATGCCTGCTTTTGCCCCGGTCTCCACCGCAAGGTTACAAAGGGTAAGCCGGTCATCCATCGGGATCGCCCCGGCACCTTCACCAATGAATTCCAGTGCCTGGTAGGAAGCACCATCCATGCCGAGCCTGCTGACGTAGGTGAGGGCAAGATCTTTTGCCTCAGCTGCACCCGTCAGGGTTCCGGAAAGGCGGATGCCGATTGATTCCGGGACCCGGAACCAGGTCTCTCCGGTCATCCAGATCGCTGCCATATCGGTCGCCCCGACGCCGGTCGCGAACGCCCCGAATGCCCCGAGCGTGCAGGTGTGGGAGTCGGCCCCAACCACAATTTCATTGGGCAGGACGACCCCTTCGCTCATCACCTGGTGACAGATACCTCCCCCTATATCGGAAAACCGGAGAAACGATCCGCAGGCAAAATCGCGGAGTTCATGCTGGAGGGCAGCAGTCGTACTGTTATTCGCCGGGACGATATGGTCGAAGAAAATATGGAGATGTGATGCATCCTGGATCCTCCGGGCACCCATACTCTTCCACGCTTCAAGGGTAAGGACACCGGTACCGTCATGGACATAGGCCCGGTTTACTTTCCGGTCAACATATTCACCGGCAGCACCTTTGAGAATTCTTTCAGATAACGTACTCATGCAGCATTCTCCTGTGCCTTCCTGATCAGTTTTTTTAACACTTCCGGGGTGATGCTGCATTTATGCTCGGAATGGTCCTTGACCAGGTCCAGCACCCGGCATATCTGTTTTTCAGACAACTCGCAGCCCATGGATGCGACGACATGCTCAAGGGCCTTTTTCCCGGTATGTTTTCCCAGGATGAAGTGTCGTTCACCACCTACCAGCTCGGGAGGGAAATACTCGTAGGTTGCCGGATCGTCAAGGATCGCTGCAATATGGATCCCGCTTTCATGGGAGAATGCAAGATCCCCGGTGACCGGCTTGTTTTTGGGTAAAGCGATCCCCGAATACTTCTCAACCATATGGGAAAGGCCGGTCAGATAACTGAGATCATAGCGGTCTATACCCCCCTTCATCCGGAGGGCAACCAGCACCTCTTCGAGGGATGCATTGCCCGACCGTTCACCGATGCCGTTTATGGTAGTGTGGAGCTGGAATGCCCCGGCCTCGGCAGCAGTGATCGTGTTTGCCACGGCACAGCCCATATCGTTGTGACAATGGGCACAGAACGGGCGATCTACCGATCTGACCAGCTCGGACATGATGCGGTGCATCTCGGTCGGGATCAGGCACCCGACCGTATCGGCAAAACTGAGCAGGACAGCCCCGTGATCCGCTGCACGCTGGTACACCTCTTTCAAAAATGGCATGCCGGTCCGTGAAGCATCCTCTGCCGCAAACCTCACCTGCACCCCGTGATCCCGGGCAAAATCGATCATGCCGAGTGCATCTTCGAGCACCGAACGGGGAGGTTTTTTAAATTTTACCCGGACGTGAAGATCCGAGGTGGGAATAAAAATGCTTACCATATCGACATCGCAGTCAATCGCTGCCTGGATATCGGCCTCCCTGGCCCGGCAAAAGCCGCAGACACGGGCGGTCAGTCCCAGGTTCGCGATAGTCTTCACGCACTGCTTTTCATTGGGGGATACCGCGGGAAATCCGGCCTCGATCAGTTCGATGCCGATGGCATCCAGCTGCTGCGCGATATCCACCTTTTCCTGGCAGGAGAACGATACACCCGGTGTCTGTTCCCCGTCCCTCAGCGTTACATCACAGATCTCAATATTCCACGGTTTCATGGCTGCACCCTCCCGGGCATGTTCCTTCAACGACCAGCGTGCGTGGCCGGTCCGTCATCACGATCTCCTCACGCAATGTACGTTCATCATTTGCACGGCAGACCACCGGGTCTGCAAAGGAAAGGTACGGGACCGGATCATACACCGGCTGCATCCCGGTCATTGCCGTGCAGTTGTTCTTCATGACGATACACAGGAGCGGGAGCTCCTTTTCATAGACATCGATCAGGGCGTTCAGGCCGGAATGAAGCAGGGCATAATCCCCGATAAGCGCGACACCCGTGCTCCGTGCAGCTACGGCGATGCTTGCACCCATGCCGTAGCTTGCCAGGCCCAGTTCATACGGGGGGGTCATTGCGAGGACGGAACAACCCGCATCGCAGATCACCTTCCGGTCCCGGTCCTTCAGGATATCCAAAACTGGTTTGAACGGGCATTCCCTGCAGAAAGTGTGATGATATCCACGGGCCTCCATTGACTGGGGACACTTCTGCGGGACCGGCGGCTGCAGTCCCCGGTGATCGCGGACGAACGTCCTGCCATATTCCCGCACGGTCTGGAGAGCCGCTGCCTGTTCCGGCAGGGGGTGAACGGTGATGATCCGTGTCCTGCCCGGTGCAGCCCCCGCACCGGCGGGTTCTCCGGCCCACGTGTTGAGGGGCGACGCACTGGACCAGGAAAACATTGTCCGGTAGAGTTCTTCTGCTGCCGTCACCCGTCCGTTCATCGTACACGTCCGTTCTGACAGCCGTCCTTTGCCGTCTTTCCGGGGGACAGGGTTGTGATCCACCTGAACCTCAAGGAGCTGGGGAGTCAGGCGCAGGATAGCAACACGGGAGAACATTTCCGAAGCCTGCAGGGCTGCTTCCACTCCCGCATAACAACTTGTTGTATCGGGTTCGATGACGGGAAGTTCTGCAAGTTCCCCGTAGTACCGCGAGTCCTGTGCTGTCTGGGAAGCCACGGCATCAGGGTCATCCCCGGCGACGAGGATGACGCCGGAAACCAGCCCCTGCGCCCCTGCCTGGAGAAGGGGATCTGCACAGGCATTTACTCCGACATTTTTGATGATAACAGCGGCCCTCCGCCCGGACAGGGAATCGCCCAGTGCATATTCGAGCGCAGTCTTCTCGTTGATTACCATTTCTGCTTTTGTCAGTTCCCCAAGTTCAGTGACAGGAAACCCCGGGACGGTATACTGGCGATCGGTATACCTGCACAGCGCATCCGCGATAGATTCAACTCCCTTCATGCATCCCTTCCTGGTACAAGGTCACAACCAGCACAGTTCGTACACATCGTCAACGCCTGCCGTGGATCAAGGCCGGCTACAGCAAGAGCCTTTTTGTGGACCGCAAAGACCTTCTTTAACCGTTCTGCAGACGGGCGGGGAGTTCCTGCAAGCCCGGCCACCGGGTTGAGCGGGCGCAGCACGGGAATCACCCCGTGCGAAGTCAGCTTTCTGATACAGGTTTCCAGCTCCGCATCGGTCTCTCCCAGCCCCACGATGACATTGGAGAAGACACGGTTCTTCCCGAACAACTGCACCGAGCGATCGAGGACCTGCCAGAGCAGCCCGTAATCCAGGCCGGGGCACATCCGGGAGAAAAGTTCCGGCGTCGCGGCTTCAAGATTAAATTTTACCTCGGTAACACCGAGTTCCCTTAATCGATCGGGCGTCATTGCGGTCGGGTATATTGAGACGCCGATAGGCAGATTGTAGGTGGTGAGGTGCCGTACCACATCAAGCACGTAGGCTTCCTCTTCTTCAATACTCGTGCGGACACCGCTCGTTATAGAGATTGCATGGATGCGGCCGCGTACGGATTCCACCATCATTACGATCTCTTCGATGGTTTTTCGTTCTCCCCCGATACGGGGGACAGAACAGTATCTGCAGGAAAAAATGCAACTGCCGGTCACCGTGATGAAGGCCTGGTCAGGGCAGTGGAAACCGGGTTCCAGCAGGTGCCCGGAGATACGCTGCCCTTCAAAGAACAGATCGGCGTTCCCATTACCACGGTGCATGATCTCGATGGTACTTGCGGGATTTATCGCAAGTTTGACCCGATGATCGCCCCTGCTGAAAAAAACCGCTCCGCTCCCTCCGGCACCAGGACCTGCCGCAGAACGGGCAATATATTTTTCTGCCGGTTCACCGGTCAGCCGTGCCTGACCGACGGCCAGGAGCCGGGCTTTCAGTTCTTTCCACTGCATAGTTCCAGGGCCTCCGTATAATTCGTATAAAAGGGTATGGCAGCAACAGCACCGACGACCCCCCGCCCGGCCATGATAATCCTGAGGTCCGGATCCCGCAGGTTTTCCAGGAGGCCGGGATTTATTTCACCCTTCTTCACCTTCCACCCGAAAGCAAGCAAATCCGGCGAGGGTGTAAAGCCGGTATAGACCGCCATCCCGGTCTCCCGGGACAGGGTATACCGTTCCAGGAGCTGGTGAAACCGGGAGGTAAGACCCTCAGGATCGGTGGTCGCGAATTCTGCCACAAGCCCGACGCAGTTTTTGGTCCGGTAGGGTACCGGGTACAACTGGACTATCGTGTGCGACAAGTAGACGGATCGTTCGTCCTCAACTGCCTTCGCAATATTATGGACAAGGGTCCACGTGGCACCTTCTTTTGGTGTATCCGTATCATCGACTCCAATCAGAACCCGCTGCATCCGGGGCAGCCATATCGTCGAACCAGCAACTTTCCCCCCCCCGGACTCATCGCTCCTGCTCCGCAGGACTCCAACTGCATCAGACCGGCATGCTGCAGCGCCTACTCCTCCACCACCCATGCCGATATAGCTGATGACGATCTCGGAGTTGTCAACTATGCAGGCAGATATTCCTGCCGGGAACCGGGAGCCTTCAAGAGCGAGATCAACCAATCCGGTCTTCAGCAGGTACCGCATCGTGGAACCTACACAGCGGACCTGTTCAACAATCGGGCTCCGGGCATAGTGGAACTTCGACCACATTGCACCGCCCACACAGTCAAAAAATTCAATGAGCTCAACCCTCCGGCCATCGTTGTGTGCTACGGCGACTATCCGCGGATAATGGATCACGTAGGGTTCAGAGATGTTCACCATAGAGTCCCGCCGCTTCAATACCCTTGTTGCCCCATAATACAGCACCGAATGCACCGATCCTTCCTTTCCGGGCGTTATTGTCAAGGAATTCGATCCCGAGTATCTTCGCTTCACGTTCCGCCTGCTCGAGGGTCAGGATCTCGGTCTTCACCCACTTGAATGCCGGAGAATCTGTCATGAAATTGATCCCGCGGTAATACGCGATACCCGTATCATTCGAAAAGGTGTGTTCTTCGACAAATTTCCTGATGTATTCCCGAAGTTCCGCTGCCTTACCGGGTTTTACAGCGAAGTTGAGGGCGGAACCGACACAGTTCGTTGTTTTCTGGGGAACTTTCGGGTTGAGCTGGATAAGCCGCATGTTCAGGAATTCGACTCCCTCAATCCTGCATGATTCGGCGCATCTGAGTGCCATAACCCACGTTGCTCCTTTGGTTTTGGTATCGGTATCATCAATACCGAAACAAACCTTTTCGAACTTCGGTGAAATAATTCTTACCCGGTTCGTCCGTGCCCCGCCGGTGTTAAGATCCTCTTCAGAAGGATATTCAGAACGAAGGACTCCCGGAGCCTGGGGAAGGCATGCTGCAATCCCGACCCCGGCACCCGCGATCCCGCTCCAGGAAGTAATTACCTCATCGCCGGATACTTCGACTGCTTCGAGAGCCTGGCCCCCGATATCATCGGCCGCTGCGCCGAAATTGACAGGGTACCGGCCCAGTTTTGCATGGAGAGTCATCGAGGTTCCCTCGACAATACATCCCGTCACGACACCTCCGGCACGCGAACGGTTCATCGCGTCCCACTCAATGGTACCCCGTGCACCACATTGTTCGAGGATCTCCGCGATACCCGCCCGTTCATCTACCATGACCAGAAATTTTTTGGCAAACAGCGGGCCGAAACGTTGTTTTACGTCATCGGGTGAAAGAGTAATCAGAGTTATCACCGAAATTTTCGTTAACAAAAGAGTCGTTAATAAAATATAAATAATAATCGATTATTTCGATCAAATTATTAAAAAAAGTTAAAGGACTTTATGAAGTTCAATTTTATAGGGTCCGAGAGTACCCCCGAAGTTACCTGCGGAGATAAACTTAACGCCCGGTACCATTGCAGCCGCTTTGATACCGGCGGCCATTGCAGCAGCAACACTCTTCTCATCGACACCATCAATGACTATCTCGTAGACTGCCTTAATTCCTGCAGGAATCCTGCTGTCAGATACCTTTTCCCTGAGAGTCGGGCAGTATTTTTCGTTAGTCGAAGCTGGCATAAATTTGTACTTCAGACTGCCAACTTTCGAGCCACTGGCGACAATCCCTCCCGGGAAACTCGTTATTGTTCCGGGTACCTTATCAATTGCCTCAACTGCTGCCTTTGCACCGATAAGGGCTGCCATCTGGTTCTCTCCCATAACAAAGAAGTTTCCGCCTGCGACACCCTTTACGATACCAAATTCCTCTTCTCCAACGTATTCACCCTGCATGATCGGGATAACCCAGCACTTTCTCCCTCCCACTTCCTTCTGGTATTCATAACCATCCCCGAAGAAGTGCAGTTTGACCTGTATTTTTTCTTCCGCGTTGGTGATCCCGTTAAAGACTGCCGTAGTCGGTGCCGTGAGGACACATTCCGCGAGGCGCTCAACAACCTGTTCCTTCAGTTTTTTCTTGCTCGCACAGATGAGGATTGCAACCCCCGGTCTCCCGTCAGGAGTATCGCTTGCCGGAATATATCCTTCGATACCTGCTTCACAAGGGCATCCAATCGCCGATGTTGCAAATCCGGTCGCCTCTGTTGCTGCTTTCTTTGCCCATTCCCTGGTAACCGCAGTGATAATGACCCGGCAGACCCAGGTCGGGAATGCCTCTGCGTACGTATTATCAATCGTGACTCCGTTGATTTCCATACAAATAACCTCCGGTACTCCAAAGGTACAATGAAAGTAATTGAATAAATTTTCTAAATTAATCCATACGTACCAGCGCATAAAAAATGCCGATTTTAGTGAACTTTTTTTATTAACTTTATTAAGTAGTTAATCAACGAGAATTAAAAATCTTCAATAAATTGGCCATTTTCTGGTGTGAACTTCAGAACATTTATCTATATTCTTACACCATTTTTTGATAGTCGATTTTTGAAATCGATCATAGCTGGTGCGTGAAAAAAAATGGCATTTGCAGTGCACATAAACATGGAAAATTGTACTGGCTGTAACAATTGTGTCGTCGCATGCCCTGTTGACGCATTAGAGCTTCACACGGTAGACCCTTCTTCAAAGGACAAGATCTACAAGGTCAAAGACGGAAAGTCCATCGTCCTCGACTTCAAGGGTGAACTCTGCGCCGGATGCGGCGTTTGTGTCCAGGCATGTCCACACGATGTTATCAAGCTGGCAGGCCCCTGGGAATCCAGATCAGTGGCAAAAGTACAATAAAGTAACAGCGTTGAGGGTTAATTCATGGCATTGTTTCCAAAATTTTCCAAAAAGAAAGATGGTGTCAACGTTGTGATGGAGCAAAAACTCCTTCAGAGCGTGAACAACCTCATTCTCAATGTAGAGACTTGTACGGGATGTGGTATATGCGTCGAGTCTTGTCCGGAGGATGCAATCGTTCTCGGACTTGTCGGTGCATCAAGGCGTGGCGCCATCAATTACGCTGCTCCGGTGGATGTTGACGAGGTTAAGTGTTCCTACTGTGGTGTCTGCGTCATCATGTGCCCGTTCAATGCATTGACTCTGAAAGTGGACGGTCAGGAGAAACTCCCTATCCTTGAAAAGGAAGGGTTCCCCCAATATGATATGAAGGCGGAGATTGATGACGAGAAATGCGTCAAGTGTACGATCTGCGAAGAGGTCTGTCCACGGGATGCTATCGACCGGAACGTCCCTGCCTACGAAGGAACCTATAAGGGACCCGTGGAAGGCGCAAAAGATCGCCTTACCGCGATGAAGACAAAGACGACATTTACTGTTGACAAAGAGAAATGCACGCTCTGCGGAATCTGCGGTGCAATCTGTCCAGCAATCGTCGTTAAGCACAAGGAGTTCACAGCGGAAACCGGTAAAGTCGAAGGTGATGTCATCTGGGATGAGACCAAATGTGATGCCTGCAAGGTATGCGTTGAGGCCTGCCCTGAGGAGTGCATCACGGTCGAGCGTGAAGTGATCTCTGATAAAATCGAAGGCAAGGTCAGCATCATCCAGGAAAACTGCTGCACCTGCCAGTGGTGCTCGCGGAACTGTCCGACCGAGGCAATCACGGTAGAGAAACTTTTTGAAGGAGATATCGAATTCCACGCCGAGAAATGTCCGGGAGGCTGCTCAACCTGTGTCGAAATTTGTCCGGCAAACGCGATATATCTTCCAACACCCAAGCCGGCGGCAGAGATGGGACATGAGATCGAACCAACCATTGCAGTAAACAAGGATAACTGTATCCTCTGCGGTGCCTGTGTCAATGCATGCCCGGGTGAAGATATCATTGTCCTGCAAAGGACCGGAATCCGTATCAAAGGAACAGAGACAGACCTGTTCAGGAAGATCAAGGAAAAACTCTTCACCAGGAGAACCTCGAAGGTGAAAGAGGAGATTACCGGGCAGGTCAACCTCAAACAAATGGAGAGGGCGTGAGATAGCATGGTAAGAACAAAAGGTTATCCGGAAGCACTGGAAAAGAAACTTCACGACCAGAGATATTATGCGGAGGACTCAAATCCCGAATTCACCAAGAACGTGAAAGGCATTTCACGCACCATTGCCCATATGTGCTACCAGTGCGGAACCTGTACCGGCTCATGTCCTTCTGCACCCCGCAGCACCTACAGGATACGCAAATTTATGCGGAGAGCAGTTCTGGGGCTTGAGAATGAATCATTAACCGATCCCGATCTCTGGCTCTGTACAACCTGTTACAGCTGCTCAGACCGGTGCCCCCGTGACATACTCCCGACAGATGTCATCATGGCCATGAGGAACCTCGCATTCAAGAGAGATATTATACCCGTGAACTTCCTTAAGACCGTCCAGGCGATTTATAGTTCAGGACATGGTGTGCCCAACAATGATGTCAACCGGGCTGCACGGGAGAGGCTCGGTCTTACGCGGGATCCGCCAACCACTCATATGTATCCTGAATACATGCCCGGTATCAGGAAGATCATCGACCATTACAAGCTCAAAGCCAATGCCGACCGGATTGTCAAGGAGAGGGAGGGTTAAGATACCATGTCAGAAGCCAACCACAAATTTGCATTCTATCTTGGCTGCATAGCACCTAACCGGTACCCTGGCATCGAGTCCGCATCTATCAAGGCGATGAAGAAGCTCGGCGTCGAGCTTGTCCCCCTCAAGGGAGCAAGCTGTTGTCCGGCCCCGGGTGCATTCGGCTCGATTGACCTCTCGGTTTTCTATGCCATGGCAGCACGCAACCTCGTGCTTGCCGAGCAGATGAAAATGGATATTGCACTCGTCTGCAACGGTTGTTACAAGTCAATCTGGGAAGTCAACCATAAACTGAAACACAATAAGGATCTCCGTGACAACGTCAATGAAGTCTTAAAAGAAGTTGACATGGAATACAAAGGGACCATCAACGTCTACCATACTGCCGAACTACTTTACAATGACAAGTTCATCGGCGTTGACAAGGTTCGCGACAGTGTGACAAACCCGCTCACGGGTGCACGCATCGCTGTCCACTATGGTTGTCACCTTACAAAACCCCATAAAGACCGGGAGTTCGAGAAAGAGATTATGCTCAATACCGAACACCCGACCTGGATGGAGGAACTGGTCGCTGCTCTCGGTGCAACGCCGGTCGAGTACCGCAATAAGATGCAGTGCTGTGGAGCCGGTGGCGGCGTGCGAGGGTATGATATTGTCCATGCACTCGATATTGCAAATGATAAGCTGATCAACTTAAAAGAAGTGAAAGTGGATGCACTGACCGATATCTGCCCGTTCTGTCAGCTCCAGTTCGATCGTGGCCAGATTGAGATCAAAGAGAAGTTTGGTGTGTCATACGACTTACCGGTACTGCATTTTGCTGAACTGCTCGGGCTGGCACAGGGAATGAGTCCGCAGGATCTCGGGCTTGATCTCCATGGGATCAGCTGCGAATCATTCCTGCAAAAGGTGCTGTGAGGTGAGAACAATGGCAGAAAAGAAGAAAACAACTCCAAAAAAGACTGATTCCAAGAAGCAGGATGTCCCGGTTAAACAGGAGAGCAAGGCTCCGGTAAAGGCTACAACCGCACCCTCAACGGTCGGTACCACAACAAAACAGGAAGCACGTATTGGTGTCTTCATTTGTCACTGTGGTACAAACATCGCCGGGTCGATGGATATTACGGCCGTGCAGGAATACGCAAAAACCATCCCGAATGTCGCCTATGTTGACAACTACAAGTATATGTGCTCAATGCCCGGGCAGGGTGTGATTAACAAGGCAATCAAAGAACAAAAACTCACCGGTGTCGTTGTCGCTGCGTGTTCACCACGTCTTCACGAACCAACGTTCCGGACCGCAACCAAGGAAGGCGGACTGAACCCGTTCCGGTTCGAGATGGCAAACATCCGTGAACAGAACTCGTGGGTGCACATGCATGACCAGGAAGGATCCACATCCAAGGCAAAGGACGCCATCAGGATTGCTGTTGCAAAGGCATCACTCCTGCAGGATCTGTTCCCGAAAGCAGTCCCCGTTGAGAAAGCTGCGATGGTAGTTGGTGCAGGTGTTGCAGGGATGCAGGCAGCGCTCGATCTCGCAAATGCCGGGATCAAAACCTACCTGATTGAGTCTGCCCCCAGCATTGGCGGGCGTATGTCCCAGCTGGACAAGACATTCCCGACCCTCGACTGTTCACAATGTATCCTGACACCCAAGATGGTCGACGTTGGCAGAGCCCCGAATATCGAGCTGATGACCTATTCTGAAGTTGACGCTGTGGAAGGTTACATCGGAAACTTTGACGTCACAATCCGTAAAAAGGCACGTGGTGTGCTCACCCCCACAGAGGCAGAAGCTCTTGGTATTGTCGGTGGAGGCTGTAATGGTTGTGGTGACTGTGAGGTTGTCTGTCCGGTAATCAAGCCCAACGAATTCGAAGTGGGCATGAAACCGCGCCGAGCGATCTATATCAACCACCCGCAGGTCGTGCCTCTTATCTACACGATCGATTTCAACTCGTGTATCAAATGCGGTCTGTGTGTTACTGCCTGTGGTCCTGAGAAGAAGGCAATTGATCTTGAATCCAAGGACGAATTTGTCAAGGTCAAGGTCGGGACAGCAATTCTCGCTACGGGTTTCGATATCTTCCCGGTCGAGAAGAAAACAGAATGGGGATACAAGAAGTTCGAGAACGTCATTACCAGTCTCGAATTCGAGCGCCTTATCTGTGCATCAGGTCCGACCGGCGGTCATCTTGTCCGGCCAAGCGATGGGGAGACTCCCAAGAAGGTCGCATTCGTGCTCTGTGCAGCTTCGCGGGATAACACCGGGACCGGAAAACCCTATTGTTCACGGTTCTGCTGCATGTATTCATTGAAACACGCACACCAGATCATTGAGAAAATACCCGGTTGCATTCCGTATCTCTTCTACATGGATATCCGCTCGTTCGGCAAGATGTATGAAGAGTTCTATTACCGCATCCAGGACGAAGGAGGTAAGTTCATCCGGGGCCGGGTTGCAAATATTCTTGAAGACCCGGTTACCAAGAACCTCCACGTCCACGCGGACGATACGCTGCTTGACCGCCCGGTTGACATGGTCGTCGATCTCGTTGTTCTTGCAGCCGCCGTGCAGCCGATGGAGGACACCAATAGGACCCGCAAGCTCTTCGGCGTATCCTGTTCGATGGACGGCTGGCTCCTCGAAGCCCACCCGAAGCTGAACCCCTGTGGAACTACAACCGCGGGTGTTTTCCTCGCCGGTGTCTGCCAGGGACCAAAAGATATTCCCGACACGGTAGCATCAGCTGAAGGCGCGGCATCAGCGGCAAGTATCCCGATCCACAAGGGTGAGGTTGAACTTGAGCCGTACTTTGCCACGTGTATCGATGAGAGATGCGCAGGCTGTGGTATGTGCATAGACCTCTGTCCCTACAGCGCTCTGGCACTCGTCGAAAAGGAGGGGCGAACGGTGATGGAAGTCACTGAAGCCAAATGCAAGGGCTGTGGTACCTGTGGAGGCTTCTGCCCGGGCGGGGCAATATGGATGAACCACTTTGCCACCCCGCAGATCGTGGCGCAGATCGATGCATTCCTGCTCGGGGGTGAGCAGTAAATGTCAGCACCACCAGAATTTCCCATTCCCAAACGCGAGCCAGGAGTCTGGCAACCAAAAATACTCGGTATTCTCTGTAACTGGTGCTCGTATGCCGGTGCTGACCTTGCCGGCGGAGGACGTATACAGTATCCTCCGGATGTCCGGGTCGTCCGGGTCATGTGCACCGGTCGTATAGATGCATTGTTCGTGCTCAAGGCCTTTGCCGATGGCGCAGATGGTGTGCTGGTTTCCGGATGCCACTTCGGTGACTGCCATTACTTGGAGGGTAACTTCAAGAGCGCAAAGCGCATGTTCATGGTCAAGCGACTGATGAAGAGTATCGGTCTCGATGACCGTCGCTTCAGAATGACCTTCGTGTCTGCATCCGAAGGCGCGAAGTGGGGTGCAGTCATTACCGATGTAGTGAAAACAATCAACGAGCTTGGACCAAGCCCTATTACCGAATTCAATAAATAGGGGGGAATAGTCAGTGGCAACGATAAACGTGAACCTGATATCAGGTCGGAGCATCCAGCAGGGTGTTGCGATTGAAGGCGGGAAGGAGAAACCTGCCTATCGCACAGCCGCTGGGATCATCGAACTTGATCCATCAGATTTGAAAAAACTCGGGGCGTGGAAAAACACGAATGTTAAGGTGACCAGCGATTTCGGCAGTGTTATCGTAAAAGCAACCGAGACATCGCAGGGTCCTCACCCGGGTCTTGGATTTATCCCCATGGGCCCGTGGGCGAATGCGATAATCGACCCGAATACCTACTCAACGGGTATGCCGACATTCAAAGGTGTACCGGTGAAGGTAGAGGTAGCTATCAATGAACCCATACTGCTTGGCATAGAACTCGTGCAGAAACTATGCGGGGTGAAATGAAATGACCAAGACCATAACGGATGTAATTTGTCCTTTCTGCGGGACGCTTTGCGACGACGTTGAAGTTGTTGTTTCTGATGACGGAAAACAGCTTCTTGAGGTCTACAACGCCTGCGTCATCGGCACGGAAAAGTTCCTGCACTCACAGTCAAAAGATCGGGTCACCCGGCCGAGGCTGCACCAGCCTGACGGGTCATGGAAAGAGATCAGTTATGATGAGGCAGCCGAGTATACTGCCCAGATGCTGGCAAACGCAAAAAAACCCCTCATGTTCGGCTGGAGCTCGACCAACTGTGAGGCACAGAGTGTAGGTAACGAGATCGCCGAAATAACCCGTGCATGCTGTGACAACACCGCCGCAACCTGCCATGGCACCTCACTGATCGCGATACAGGATATCGGTCTCCCTTCCTGTACCCTTGGGGAAATCAAGAATCGTGCAGATCGCGTCATTTTCTGGGGATGCAACCCGGCCCACGCCCATCCCCGCCATATGTCAAGATACTCCATCTTCCCCCGCGGGTTCTTCACCAGCAAGGGACAGATGAGCCGCAAGATGATCGTCGTTGACCCCAGGGTAACCGACACGGCGAAGATGGCCGATGTCCATCTGCAGGTGGAACAGGGCAAGGACTACGAGTTGCTGAATGCACTCAGAGTTGCCTTCAAGGGAGAATGGCTCCCCGATGTCGTTGCAGGTATCCCCAAGGAAAAGATACGGGAAGCTGCGGACATGATGAAGAGCGGCCGTTTCGGGATCATCTTCTTCGGTATGGGTGTGACCCAGTCACTCGGCAAGAACCACAACATCGACGAGGCAATTGCCGTCACCAAAGACCTCAACGAATACACGAAATTCTCGATCATGCCGATGCGGGGTCACTACAACGTGACCGGGTCCGGAGAAGTCTTTGCATGGCAGTTCGGGTTCCCCTACGCCGTGGACTTAACCCGGGGATTCGCACGCTACAACCCCGGCGATACCAGCACCATTGACCTGCTTATCCGTGGTGAAGTAGATGCGATGTTCACCATAGGAAGCGATCCCGGTGCACACTTCCCCATCAGTGCCGTGAAGCAGTTCGCTCACCTACCCTCAGTTTGTATTGATCCTCATCTTACACCGACAAGCGGTGTGTCGAAACTGCATGTGCCGGTGGCATTCAACGGTGTGGAGACCGGTGGCAACTGCTATCGTATGGACAATGTGCCGATCGACTGCCGCAAGGTTGTCGAACCACCGGAGGGTATGCTTACGGATGAGCAGTTCCTCATTAAGGTCCGCGACCGGGTGCGACAACTCAAGGGGGCAGCATAACCATGTCAGAATATATCATCAAGAACGGTCACGTATTTGACCCGGTCCAGGGCGTCAAGGGTGATAAGGCAGACGTATCCATAAAGGATGGCAAGATTGTCGACAAGGTTGGATCTGGCGCAAAGGTCATAGATGCCAAGGGCAAGACCGTTATGGCAGGTGCCGTGGAGATCCACGCTCATATCGCCGGACCAAAAGTTAATATGGGCAGGATTTATCGTCCTGAAGACAAACTTTTCACCTGTACTCCTACACGGGGCATGGAGCGGATGGGCGGCGGGAACTCTATCCCTACAACGTTCAAGACCGGTTACGAGTATGCCAAGATGGGATACACGACCGCAATGGAAGCAGCAATGCCCCCACTCTTCTCCCGTCACGTGCACGAGGAGATACGCGATACTCCCATCATTGACGAGGCCGCCTTTCCGGTGTTCGGAAACAACTGGTTTGTCCTCGAGTACCTCAAGGATCACGAGATCGAAAACACCGCAGCTTACATTGCCTGGCTTCTCCGTGTCACGAAGGGTTATGCGGTCAAGGTTGTCAACCCCGGCGGCACTGAGGCGTGGGCATGGGGACTGAACTGTCTCTCGGTCAACGATCCCGTCCCGTACTTCGACATCACCCCAGCCGAGATCGTCAAGGGTCTCATCGAGGCCAACGAGTACCTCGGTCTCCCGCACTCATTGCATATCCACCCGAACAATCTCGGGAACCCCGGCTGCTACGAGACAACCCTCGACACCCTCAAACTCGCCGAGGGCATCAAGGCAAGGAACAAGTTCGGTCGTGAGCAGGTAATGCACCTCACCCACTCCCAGTTCCACTCCTACGGAGGGACCAACTGGGGCGACTTTGAGTCCAAGGCTAAAGAGATCACGGACTACGTCAACAAGAACAAGAACATCACCATCGATACCGGGAACGTCACGCTCGATGAGACTACGACGATGACCGCCGATGGCCCATTCGAGCACCACCTGACCGGTCTTAACCACCTTAAGTGGGCAAATATTGATGTAGAACTTGAGACCGGATCGGGTGTCGTTCCTTACATATATAGCCCGAATATCTCTGTTTGTGCCATCCAGTGGGCAATCGGACTCGAGATTGCTCTCCTGTCGAAAGACCCCATGCGCTGCTACATTACCACCGATCATCCCAACGCAGGTCCGTTTACCCGGTACCCCCGTGTTATCAAGTGGCTGATGTCTACCAAAGCCCGGGAGGCACAGATCAATGCATTCAAGCACAAGGACAAGGTTCTTTCGCAAACCGGCCTCGGCACCATGGACCGTGAAATCTCGCTCTATGAGATCGCCCAGATGACCCGTGCCGGTCCGGCAAAATCGCTGGGACTTTCCGGCATGTGTGGGGGCTTAAAGCCCGGCATGGATGCGGATGTTGCTGTATATGACTTCAATCCTGACAAGCCGGTCGTAAACCCCGATGATATCGAGAAGGCATTCTCGCGCTGTGCACATGTCTTCAAGAGCGGTGTCGAGGTTGTTACCAATGGTGAGATCGTTAACAACGGCCACAAGCGTACGCTCTGGGTGAATGTAAAAGTGAAGGAGAACCCGCAGGTCATGCGGGATATCAACGAAAAATTCCTGAAATATTACAGCATAACCCAGGCGAACTATGAAGCTCTCGGGCATCACTTTGTCCCCAACCCGTATACTGTTGAGGTTGATGCAACACAAGTGCAGGTGTGACCATGGAAACCGTAACCATAACCATGAAGAACCCGCCCGCACTCTACCTCGAGGCGGACAATGTATCACCCGATACCTTTGCAGGAAAAACAGCAGCTCAGATCGGCGACCTTTCTGTGCATGAAGGAAATACCACCTCAACTCTTGGCAAGTATTTCGAGATAAGCGGCAATGCAGGTGCATCGGCCGCTGACACGAAGATCGTTATCAAAGGTGATGTGAAGAAAGTCAAGTATCTCGGCTTCAAGATGAGTGCCGGAGAAGTTGCTGTGGAAGGCAGTACCGACCAGTACGCAGGTGCCTGGATGACCGGCGGCAAAATGCAGGTCAAAGGGAATGTTGATGCTTTTGCCGGGATTGCCATGAAGGGCGGCGAACTCAGTATTGAAGGCAATGCAGGCAACTATCTTGGTGCTGCATACCGCGGAGACTGGCGCGGGATGTCGGGCGGCAGGATCCTCGTCAAGGGGGATGCCGGCTCGGACATTGGCATGTACATGACCGGTGGTGAGATGATCATCAACGGCAATGTTGATGTGCATGTCTGTACTCATGCAGAAGGCGGGAAGGTCATCATCAAGGGAAATGCCAAGACAAAAGTCGGCGGACAAATGGTCGACGGTACCATCTTTGTCTTTGGCACCATTGATGTCATGATGCCTGGTTTCAAACCAGCAGGTGAAGTTGAGATGGAGGTCGACGGTGTAAAAGGGAAATTTGCCCATTACATCGGCGACACGGGAGAGCGTCATAAGAAGAAGAAGGGACAGGTCGTGTACGCAAACCTGTATAAAAAGATTTGAATAATCTCTGAAAAAACACGCACTGCAAAAAATCCAGAATGGCCGGAACAATCAGTTGACCGGACAATACCTATCCTCTATTTTTTTATAGGGAGCGCACAAAAAAATCAGATAATTTTATATGTGAAATAATAATTCGTGCTACTTTTTTTCAATTTATTAGTACTGCGTAAAACGATGAAACATGAAATATTTGAAATATTTGAACATTCCTTCATTTTGCATTATTATTTTTTATGTGTAATAAAAGTGGATATGGTAAAAAGATAGGAACACTTATATGGCGAAATTGGGTATTATTTCATGTCCCATTAGGGGACGTGCAATAGTGACTTTCATTGATTACCAGTGTTCTCATATAGTCTACACTTTCGTTCACTCACAGTATTGTATCGTGATTTAAATACAAATTTGGAGAAATTCACATGAAACAAAAAGACACGATCGACCTCTACGATGATGAGGGGAAGCTCTTAAAGAGCGGTGTCACCATTGACAAGATCAGCCCGCTGGTCAACAAGGGTGCACTGAATGTTATCGACCTTACCAAGAGGACAGTAGCAGTCAACTTGGCTGGTATCGAGGAAGCCTTAAAAACCGGAAAGATGGGCGGCAAGTCGAACCAGATTCTCGGCCGCAGCATGAGCTGCAGCTGTGTCAAGGACTGTGACGCACTCTCGGCTAAGATTAAGGAAATGGTCCAGGTCACCGACGGCGACAACACCAAGATCACCAAGATCGGCGGTGGCAAGATGATCCTCGTCGAGGTCCCGACTTCACGAATGGAGGCGGCAGCAACCTACGATGCGGCATCAACCGCCGTTGCAGCAGCTACCACCTATGCACTGGTTGACCAGTACAAGGTCGGCATGTTCGATGGCTCCTACGTTAAGAGTGCAGTATGGGGTACCTACCCGCAGACCATGAGCATGGATGGCGGCAACATCGTTACCATCATGTCCATCCCGCAAAACAACGAAGGTCTCGGCTACGCACTCCGCAACATTCCCGCAAACCACGCGGCAATGATGACCCACCGGAACGCAATGCAGGGTGCAGCACTCTGCTCGACCTTTGAACAGGCCGGCGAGTTCGAGATGGGTATGGCAATCGGCCCGTTCGAGCGTGCCCAGCTCCTGCTCTATGCATACCAGGGTTTAAACGCAAACAACATGGTCTACGACCTTGTCAAGGCAAACGGCAAGACCGGTACTATCGGTACTGTCGTGCAAAGCCTTGTCGAACGCGCGATTGAGGACAAGGTCATCAAGCCAGGCAAGAAGGGCAAGAGCGGCTACATCTTCTACGACACCAAGGACCCGATGCTCTGGAACGCTTATTCATCAGCCGGAACCCTTGCAGCAACCATGGTCAACTGCGGTGCCGGGCGGTTCGCCCAGGCAGTCTCAGCAACCCTGCTCTACTTCAACGACCTGCTCGAGCACGAGACCGGCCTCCCCGGCTCCGACTTCGGTCGTACCATGGGTGTCGCGGTTGGTTTCTCGTTCTTCAGCCACTCGATCTATGGTGGCGGCGGCCCCGGCGGTTTCAACGGTAACCACGTCGTTACCCGTCACGCAGCCGGTGTCGGTATGCCCTGTATCGTAGCAGCATGCTGTCTTGATGCAGGTACCCAGATGTTCGGCCCCGAAGCAACCTCGAAGATTTACCAGGACACCTTCGGGCAGCTCGATGCATTCAGGAAACCAATCCAGGCAGTTGCCAAGGGCGTATAAGACCCCAGCGGACAAAAATGACTGAAGCCACGTTCCCCCAGTGCAGGATTGTCACCGAGCGGTTGCTTAATCCCGAGACAACAGAGCGCCTGCTGAACCAGATTTGTTCTGTCGCCGGAGTACGGCGTATGGTCCTCAACGGACCAAGCCTTCCGGTGACAGTTACGTACGGACCCGCCAAAGGACTCGCCAATCTTCATAACATGAGGAGGACGATCCATGTCGGAGACGAAGAACTCGAATTGCAGGTTCAGGTAGGAACTATACTGCTCGAGCTTGAGAACCGCGAGGTCATTCCCGCACTGCAAGCCGCGTGCAAACCGGTCTTCACGGACTTTACCTTCTATATCCAGGAAGGTAGGTTCATGAAAACCGCACCATCACTTGTCGATTACTGCAAGTATGGCCCAGACGCGGACAAAACGATCATCGGACTGGCTGATCCCAGCAGCAAGTCCAAGCCCGTAATCATCCAAGGAACAAAATAATCATGCCGATTGGACGAGTAACCCAGGTTGTTGACTGCCGCGAGGCGATGGGCATGGGTAAAGGAGGAGGGATTGCCCAGCGGGGCACCATCTCCGAGTGCCGGTACCCGGATGTCATAGTGGTCGGGATGTCTCCCGGACGCCGCCACGTGACAAAACCGGTGTGCGATATCACCTCAGGCCTCAGGCAACAGGGCGTAGAATACAGCATCAGTACGCTGGTGTTGTATGGCGGCAGCGGCGTACCGCCGGACGCACCAAAACTAGCAGGTGGCGTCCTTGGCGCTTCATTTGGGCTTACCGACAAAGAGATCGTGCAGATCGAGAAGCACAAAGTTGCCATCCTTCACCACGGGAATGTACGTTCCCATGTCGTGCAGAAGGTCAGATTTATTCTCCAGGCCTGTGATGTGAAGGCAGTTGTGGTTTCCCAGGCCCCGATTGATTACGAGGATCTCGCCAAGGAGGGAGTGAAGACTGCCGTGGTGATGCCCCCCGCTGACAGGATCCGTACAAAAGGTACGGTGATGGCCATCGTGAGCGGTGTAACCCGGGGTCAGACCCCGACACGCGAGAAGATGGCGGAAGTCATTTCGTCAGTGATGAGAATTGTGAAAAAGAAGGAAACATTGGAGTGATAAAATAATGGCATACAAACCCCAGTTTGGTCCCGGCCAGACGCAGATCGCCGAGAACAGGCGCAAGCAGATGGATCCGAACCACAAGCTGGAAAAACTTCGAGATATCAGTGACAAGGACGTCGTCCTCGTCATGGGACACCGAGCCCCCGGCTCAGCCTATCCCAGTGCACACCCGCCCCTTGCCGAGCAGCAGGAACCCGCGTGCCCGATCCGCAAGCTCGTGACCCCGACCGACGGCGCAAAGGCAGGCGACCGCGTCCGCTACATCCAGTTCACCGACTCGATGTACAACGCACCCTGCCAGCCCTACCAGAGAAGCTATCTCGAATCATACCGCTTCCGCGGTATTGACCCGGGTACCCTGTCCGGGCGTCAGATTGTCGAGTGCCGCGAACGCGACCTCGAGAAATATGCAAAGGAACTCATCAGCACCGAGCTTTTCGATGCAGCACTCACCGGTATCCGTGGCTGTACGGTGCACGGGCACTCCCTCCGTCTTGACGAGAACGGCATGATGTTCGATATGCTCCAGCGCTTTGTCATCGACAAGAAGACCGGCATAATCAGGTACGTCAAGGACCAGGTCGGCGTACCCCTTGATGCTGAAGTCAAGGTCGGCAAGGCGCAGGACGCAAAGTGGCTCAAGGCGCACACCACCATGTACCATTCAATGATAGGCACTGGATTCCGCGAAGATGCCGAATACGTTGAGTACATTACCCGCATCCATGAACTGAGAGTTAAATACGGCTTCATGCCCAAGGAGGCCTGAATATGGCAAAAGCAGCAAAAATCGAAAGGACCCAGAAGCTCTTCCTGAAGGCAATGAAGACAAAGTTTGCAGAAGACCCCCAGGCAATGTCAACCGTATACCTGCGCAAGGGTCTTGAGCAGTCCGCCCGAAAGATGGAGTTCGTCAAGGCAGGACAGAAAGCCGCGTTAGACCGCGGCATCTCCATGTATGACCCCAAGCGCTGCCACTGTGGTGGTATCCCGCTCGGCCAGCGCCAGCTGACATCCTATGAAGTCAGCACCACCGGTGTCTTTGTGGATGGCGATGACTGCCACTTCGTCAACAACGCTGCGATGCAGCAGATGTGGGATGATATCCGCAGGACGATCATCGTCGGCCTCGACCTTGCCCATGGCACGCTCCAGAAGCGTCTGGGTAAGGAAGTTACCCCCGAGACCATCAACGAGTACCTCCACGTGCTGAACCATGCGATGCCCGGTGCAGCCGTTGTTCAGGAACACATGTGCGAGACTCACCCGGGACTCGTGGATGACTGTTACGTCAAGGTCTTCACGGGCGACGACGAGATGGCAGACGACCTCGAACCCCAGTTCGTACTGAACCTCGACAAACTCTTCCCGGCCAAGATGGCCGCACAGCTGAAGGCAGCTGTCGGCAAGTCGATGTGGCAGGCTATTCATATCCCCACCACCGTCAGCAGGACGTGCGATGGCGGTACCACCTCACGATGGTCTGCCATGCAGATCGGTATGTCCTTCATCGGCGCCTACAAGATGTGTGCCGGTGAGGCAGCAGTCGCTGACCTCGCATTTGCCGCAAAGCACGCCGGTGTTATCCAGATGGCAGACATCCTGCCCGCCCGCCGTGCACGTGGCCCGAACGAGCCAGGTGGCATCAAGTTCGGACACTTCGCCGACATGATCCAGTCAGACCGCAAGTACCCCAACGACCCAGTACGGTCATCCCTTGAGATCGTCGCCGCCGGATGCATGCTGTTCGACCAAATATGGCTCGGATCCTACATGTCCGGTGGTGTCGGGTTCACCCAGTATGCAACCGCTGCATACACCGACAACATCCTTGATGACTACACCCAGTACGGTGTTGACTACGTCAAGAAGAAGCACGGTGAACTTGGCAAGGTAAAGGGGACCCAGGATGTCGTCAGCGACATCGCAACCGAGGTCAACCTCTACGGTATGGAGCAGTACGAGACCTACCCGACCGCTCTCGAAAGCCACTTTGGTGGTTCCCAACGTGCAACGGTTCTTGCCGCAGCATCCGGTATCTCCGTTGCACTGGCAACCGCGAATTCAAACGCTGGCCTGAACGGCTGGTATTTGTCCATGCTCATGCACAAGGAAGGCTGGTCACGTCTCGGCTTCTTCGGCTACGACCTACAGGACCAGTGCGGTTCCGCAAACTCCATGTCGATCCGTCCCGACGAGGGATTACTCGGCGAGCTCCGTGGACCGAACTACCCGAACTATGCGATGAACGTCGGTCACCAGGGAGGATACGCCGGTATTGCAGGCGCTGCCCACATTGCACGCGGAGATGCATGGACCCTATCCCCACTGATGAAGATCACATTCGCAGACCCGTCGCTGAAGTTCGACTTCTCAGAAGTCCGCCGCGAGTTCGCAAAGGGTGCAATCCGCGAGTTCATGCCCGCAGGAGAGCGCTCACTGATCATACCCGCAAGGTAAGATCAGATCAAACACTTTTTTTCGCAGATTTTTTTCATGTTTATTATTTTGGAAAAAGACCGGCATAACCAGATTTATCAGCAGTTCTTTTGAAAAGGGGGCCTCCCCGCTATTATCAACTCGTTCTGAATAGAAATCCTCCTGACCACCATATACGCAGATTTTCTATAATCGGAATGTGCTGCCCGCTATACAACCACGATCATGCCACCGGACATCATGAGAGAGCGATAATCCCGGAAATCATGACCGAGATGATCATTGCAGGACCGGCTATACCGGCCACGATTCCCGTAATTATGAAAATACCTGATCCAATGATCGCCCCGATTCCGAGCGCTGTGGTCCCTAACAGACCTATCTCCCGTTTCAATCCAGCCTTGTCAGCCGTCAATGCGATCACGACATGTCGGATAGAGAAATCCCATCAGATTATCTTAAGGGATGTGATGTATATGAAAGAAAGGAAGGGAAATTATTTTTAATTTTTTTATCTGGTTCCGTGAATCCTACTCGACACCGTGAAATTCATTCCCAAGTGCCGGAGAATAAGGCAATTTTTATCATCTCGCCACGGAAGTGTAGATTTATAATGACCACAAAAGAAGTATTTCACGGGGTCCCGGGGATCCTGCGCCCGTTTAAGGAATATATTGAGAAGAAGGGCCTGAAAAAAGGTGACCAGGTTGTCTATTACGGTATGCCGGGGACGTGCACACCGTTTATCGAGCTGCTTGGGTTTGCCGTCCGCTCGCTTGAACTTGAACAGGTCTTTGTCCCCCTGGTAGATGAGAGCAAGGCGCATACGATCCATCATGTCCCCGATGTCGGGATGCAGGCCGGTGCGTCACGGGCTGTTGACAAGCCAAAGGCGCTCGTCATCATGGGCGGGCTTTCCATGCCCAACGTGCCGATAAAAGCAGAACAGGTAAAAGCAGTGATTGACCGGCATCCCGGTGCACTGGTCATCGGTGTCTGCTTCATGCATATGTTTGAAAAAGCCGGGTGGCTGAGTGTTGTATCGTTCGACTGTTTGATCGACGCGAATATCAATCCGGTTGAAGTTGTGAAAAAAACCTGAGTATTTTCATAGATATCAACCCAAGTGGGGAACTGAATTAATTACGTGATTCTGATGACGCAGCCAATAAAATCCTATTCAGACGCCGTTGCATTCCACGGGCATGCCTGCCCCGGGCTTGCGCTTGGTTACCGTGCGGCACAATATGCTCTTGGAGCCCTGAAAGCCGGTCGCTCCGATGATGAAGAGCTCGTTTGCATTGTAGAAAACGATGCCTGTGGTGTTGATGCCATCTAGGTAGTTGCCGGGTGTTCAGTCGGCAAAGGCAACCTGATCCTCCGGGATTTCGGCAAGCATGCCTATACGTTCATCGACAGGAAATATAGCCGTGTGATACGGCTTGTCCAGCGCCCGGAGCCGGTGATCGAGCGGATCGAGTCGCAAACTGCGAATCTGCGTTCCAAAATAAGGAGCGGTACTGCAACACCTGATGAACAAAAGGAATTTCATACGCGACAGTCGGCGGTTATCGAAAAAATTCTTACGATGCCAGTCGATGAATTGTTCGTTATCAAAGAGGTTGAACCTAAGATTCCCGATAGAGCAAGGATATTCCGGTCAGTGCAATGTGCATCCTGCGGTGAGATGGTCGCTGAGCACCGTGTACGAATAAAAGACGGGAAATTTATCTGTATCCCGTGTGCTGGTGAATATAGCCGGAGCTGAAGTTAAGAGAATACATTGCTTTCACACCACATCTTATTCAAAAATATTCGTTCTTTCCTATCTCACTTTTTTTAGGTTCCGCACATCGGACAAAATGATCCTTATCTTCCTATGCTGACAGTCGTTCCGATTCCGGGGGATAAAACACTTAGTAAAAACATCTAAAAAAAAGATTTCAGTAACCATCTTACCCTCAGAGAAGAAACACAAAAATGTAATGAAAAATCCCTTTCATGTGATGATCATTCCTACTCTGGGTTGTCCTTCCAAGTGCAGTTATTGCTGGAGTTCTGAAGAGGGATCTCCGGTCATGAGCATCGATACTATAAGGGACATTGTCGCTTGGCTTAAGGATTTCCGGACTGACCGGGTCACATTCACCTTCCATGGGGGAGAGCCGCTTCTTGCAGGGGCCGGTTTCTATCGCCAGGCACTCCCTCTCCTCGCGGAGGGGTTACCGGATCTTACCCCCGAGTTTGCAATGCAGACAAATCTCTGGAGGATGACTCCGGAGATTGCCCGGATACTTGCCGAGTACCATGTTCCCATCGGTTCCAGTATCGACGGCCCGGAAAATATCACTGATTCGCAGCGGGGATCTGGCTATTTTGCAAAGACCATGAGAGGCTACAATATCGCAAAGGCTCATGGTCTGAATGTCAGGTTTATCTGCACATTTACCAACAAGTCGGTTGAGTACCGTCAGGAAATTTTTGAGTTTTTCTTAAAGAATGGTTTTACGTTAAAATTACATCCTGCGTTACCTTCCCAGCGGTCAGAAAATCCCGGGCAATGGGCTCTTCCCCCGGAAGAATACGGGAACCTGCTGGTCTTTTTACTGGACAGGTCCATTGAGCACATGAGCGAAATCGAAGTAATGAACATCAACGACTTGTGCCGGTGTGTGTTTACCCGCCGGGGAACCGTCTGCACGTACGTGGATTGCATGGGAAACACATTTGCAGTCGGTCCTGACGGGAATATCTACCCGTGCTATCGCTTCGTTGGCATACCGGAATACGTCATGGGTAACGTACGGGATCATCCTAGCATGGATGACCTCATGCAGTCAGATGCAGGGAGGCTGATGAGCCGGTTTAGGGAATATGTGGATTCTTCCTGCAGGGAATGCCCCCACATAAAATACTGCCGGGGAGGATGCCCCTACAACGCCACGGCTCTGACACCCGGTGAAATCCGCGGAGTAGATCCCCACTGTATTGCCTACAAGATGATATTTGACGAGATCAACGACAGGTTCAACAAGGAGATGTTTGAATCCCCCATGCTGGAGATGTCTGTATTCCCCTCAAAATCCAAAAAGGCAGCAAAACCCGGAATTCTGGCATTGATGCACAAGGTAGTGTCACAATAAAAGTTTTGGGTAAAGTGTTATTTTAACCCCTAAATCAAATAAGGATTTACGGAGTTAATAATGGCAAAAATTGCATGTCCAAAATGCAATCAAAAAAATTATACAAAATGAGTGATGGGAAGAGACGTTGTGCGCGATGTCTGTATGAGTTCATTCCCCACAAATTACCCTTAACATTTTCACGAGATGAATGGAAGGGGATCCTTCATTTATTTCTCATGGAGCAAAGTTCGAATTCAATAGCAGAACAGACAGGATTCAACAGACAAAGAGTCATGAGAGCCTTAACAAAGATCAGATTAGTCATGACAAAAGATGTTCCCGAAATCTTCTCCGGTACGGTTGAAGTGGATGAAACCTATCTTGGAGGTCAGTGGAAGAACAAACGAAGATCCGTACGCGATCAGGGATCTAAACGAGGACGAGGTACAACCAAGCAACCGGTATTTGGAATCCTCTGTCGCAATGGTACAGTCTGGGCCGAGGTTGTCGAAGATGTCGGAGCGGATACTCTTCAACCTCTTATCTCAAAAAAAGTTACAGCGGGTTCGATTGTCTGTTCTGATACCTGGAAAGCATATACTGGCATCGCGGCTCGAGGTTATGTTCATCGTCTCTTCAATCATGGCGAGAAACAATACTCCGATGGAAAAGGAAATCATATTAATGGACTTGAGGGATTTTGGGGGTATCTAAAAAGAAAACTATCCTCAAAAGGGGGAATTCGTCGAGAGAAATTACCACTCTACTTAGGGGAATATGTTTGGAGATACAACCATCGAACAGATCAAGAAAGGATTAAAATTAAAAGACTCATTCAATTGTTAAGTGAAAGTTAGGGGCTAAGTTGATACTTTACCCAAAGTTTTTATTAACTACATCCTGTCTTCCGATTTTTTGTCTCTTGTATACGACGGTCGTGCATCATCAGTTAATGGGGAGCTCAAGGTCATGCTTGAATCTTCTGATTGAATTGGGGGAGGGGGCCGCAATGGTGACTATACAATTCATAGCTCCTTTTTTAAAAAGAACCGAAGTTATTTTAGTTACCAGTATCCAATTTCCCCTATGGCGCCAAAGGTACAAGAGAAGGGGAAAAAGGAGAGAAAATCCATCATAGAACTATTACCGGATATGCTCGCCTCTGCTCTTACCAATCAGGATGATTTCATAATAACCTATGAGATAAATCCTGATACGCGCAAACGGGTTTTTCATGTATTACGGGGGAAATTAATTACCCCGTGTATGCTGGGAACGTTGAAAAACAGGGTTGAACTTCAGAAAGAAGAGGGATGTACAATCATAACGGGGCATTGGAGGCGATTCAAAGGTTCAAATTCCTCTCATACTATTATGAAATGAAAGGGTACAGGATTGTGTTGTAATTGAAGTTTTTCAATTTTTTTTTACACAAGAATTTTTTTTGGTACGTGCCATTAATTCTTTACGAAAACACATGAATTGTTGATTATAATTTTATCGATCGACAACAATTCCGCCTAAACACCAAAAAAGAACAATACATCCGTCACGGATTATTTCCTATCATCAACTAAACTTTTTTTTCATTAAAGTAAATTTACATGATTAAATAATCCGATATTAACGCTGGTTTTATAATTCGGGCATTTTATAGTGCAATCTCGAAAATTAAGTTTCGAAACCTTTTAATTAAGATCTCACTAAATTTACACTAACCACAAAGAGTTTTAACTCAATGTGCGTGGCATTGCATTTTGAATACTCTCGTGCATTAGCACGCAGGGAGGAGGCTAAATGGTACAAATTGTATTTGGCATTGGAATTACTGCATTGGCAGGAGCTCTTGCCACTATAGCCGGATCTGCGGAAGATACTGAATCCAACATCGGGTCTCAGGGTGACCCGAACTCACAGGTTCAGCTCGCTCCGCAGATGGGGTTCATTCACCGCATCTTCAACAAGGCGGTCGCCGGTGAACCCCCAGCATACGGTCTTTGGTGTGCACTCGGAGCGGGTCTTGCATGGGCTTTTATGGCAATGCAGATGAACCCGGTTCTCGCAATCGTCCTTGGCTGCGTTCTCGCAGCGTTAGTTCAAGGGGTTTATGCGACCACCGCGTATCTTGGCAGGACGGCAAGTCTCGCCAAGTTCGGGCAACCGGTGTACGTGGACATCCTTAAGTCCATGACCTCGGTCACCATGGCACATGCCTTCATCGCAATATTCGCCGTCGTAACACTCTGTCACCTGATTAACGGTGCACTGGGACATCCGTTCCCGCTGCCCCTGCTCGGCCTGATATGGGGTATTGCACTTGGCGCAGCAGGCTCTGCTACGGGCAACCCGTACTATGGAAAGGAACGTCAGTACCAGAACCAGAAGTTCGGTGCCGGTGTCCCGATCTCAGCGTCAGGGAATATCGTCCGCTACGCTGAAGCCGGCGAACGCAATTCGCTGGACAATGGGTTTTTCACCCATAAGATCGGCGGTTCCGCATCCGGTGTCTGTTTTGGTCTGATCGTATTTCTTGAAATCTGGCGAACCATACTGTTTGAAAATGTCAGCGCCGGATGGGGGGCAATTGTTGTCGGTATTCTGTTGATCCTCATCTTCACCGTTGTCGACAGGTATATTGAAGTCTGGGCACGCAGGAACTACGGGCCTTACACCGAAGCAAAGGTGGTATCATGAGCGCAGTTGCAGCAAAACCACAGGCAGGAGGCGCAATGAACCCGACCGCAATGGTCGTTGGTGTCATTATGCTTCTCATCATCCTCGCGCTCTGCTGGTATGTCTCTCCAGGTCTGGGTCTCATGGCACTTATCGGCATCATTATCGGAGGTGTCCTGATCGGATTCGGTACGCATTTCGTTCCTGTCGGGGGTGCTCCGGCAGCAATGGGTCAGGCACCCGGTATTGCAACTGGTGTTGCGATGCTCGCAGCTGGTGCAGGTCTCGCCGGTCTCTTCGGTGGTGCATGGGCAGCAGGACAGGGCTGGGTCATTGCAACAATCACTGGTGGAGTCGGTGGCGGACTGATGATGGCAATTACCTGCATGATGGTGAACTTCATCTATGTATTCGGCATGGGTATTCCCTCAGCATCAGGGAAAGTCGCAAAAGACCCTATCACCGGAGATACACAGGCTGAATTCAAATCCCAGGGAACTGAGGGACATGGTCTGCCATTTGTATCATTCGTTGGAGGTGTAACCGGAGGTTTCCTTGGGGGCGCTGGTGGTACACTCATCTACCTGCAGCTTCTCAGTCTCTATGAGACAAAGCTCCCGACCCTGATGGGTGTTCCAGCCGCACAGGTGATGCCAATCGCAGTCGCAGCCGCGGGTATTTTCGCTGTTGGTCTTTTCCTGGTGAATGCAGTGCTGACCGCATACAACATCACAGGAACGATCGAAGGACCCCACGACCCGAAATTCAAGCGCTGGCCACGGGCAATCGTTGCATCCGCTGTCGCATCAGCACTCTGCGGGTTTGTAGCGATTCTGATCGTTGCAATATGAGGTGTTGAAGATGTCAGTAAAAGTTGAAGTAATTGAAGGAGGCATCCCGCACAATAAGATTATGATCGCGGGACTCGTAGGCACACTCGTGTGTCTCTACCTGACGTACCTCAATGTGCTCACCAACACCGAAGTATTCGCATTCTTCGGTGGCCTTGCAGTGGTTACTGCATTGATCTGGGGGAGTCATACCATCAAAGTGCTGTGCAGTTATGGTATCGGTACCGGTGTCCCGTCAGCGGGTATGATAGCGTTCGGTTCCGGGGTAATGGCGATGCTGCTTGCCACCAAGCCAATATTCGGCATGGCAGCTCCCATTGTTGCACTCGTTCTGGCAGCCATTATCGGGTTCATCCTCGGATATATCTCAAATAATATCCTGAACATGAAGATCCCGGCAATGGTCCGGGCACTTACCGAGATGGCAGCAGTTGGTGCACTTTCCCTTATGGGGTTTGCAGCACTGATTACCGGTGGATTCACCTTTGCCGGTCTGACCACAGGTACGGTCAATATGCTCGGTATGACCGTAAGTTCCAACCAGATTTCGTTCATTGGTGGCGGACTCATTGCTGTTGCATTCCTTCTGGGAGCTATCGCAATCCAGCACCCGTTCAACGCGTGTCTGGGACCAGGATGGAAACAGGACAGGATGCTCATGCTGACTGCGGAATGTGGTTTCCTGAGCATGATCGTCGCCGCAATCATGTCGTTTGCATTAATCAGCGCAGGATCTGCGATTATATCGCTTATCGTTGCGATAGTCGGATGGGCATACACCTACAACCAGTACATCTGCCTGTCAAAGCGCGACGCAGCTGCATGGCTTGATGCTAAGCCGATTCCAGACATGGAGGGACACTAAATGGCATACATTCAGGTACTTCCGGAATTCGGGCTCGTCGCTGATCCTATGATCGGGCTTGTGACATCCGCCGGAGAATCACTCTCACCGGTTCTTGAAAAAGTCGCGGTCCTTGAAGCGACCAGCGATGATCTTGTCAACATGCTCTCAGGTGAAGGCAACTTTCTTGCGTCATTCCCCAATAGGGAAAAAGGTCTCGCAATCGGTGGCACCATCACCTCATTCTGGTACGGGCTCGCAATCGGACTATTCATTGCCGGAATCATTGCATTCCAGCTGATCAAGGTGGGCTGATATGGCAGACAAGAAATCACCAGCAAGTGGATGGCCGAAAGTCAAAGGAGACTTTATCTCAGGTGACGCTAACAGCCCGGTGGCCATTGTTACCATGGGCTCACACCTCGACGAAAAAGGACTCTGTGATGCAGGTGCTGCATTATGCGGTTCCTGTAAGACCGAAAACCTCGGCCTCGAAAAGGTCATCGCCAACATCATATCCAACCCCAACATCCGCTTCATGCTCTGCTGTGGTACTGAGGTCAAAGGTCACCTCGCCG